>Ga0082335_1000198_pt1 | contig 161531 bp, 160 predicted proteins | sample Subgrocontami58m_FD_72375 | JGI IMG/M metagenome (GOLD analysis project Ga0082335, IMG submission 72375) | Subsurface groundwater microbial communities from S. Glens Falls, New York, USA - GMW37 contaminated, 5.8 m (SPADES assembly) (version 2) ...
ATCGTGATGTCGCCGAGCTTGAGCGGGGTCACAGGGGCATTATATCGGCCGGGTAGGTCGGGTAGGCCGGGTAGGCCGGGTAGGCCGGGTAGGCCGGGTGGGTCGGGCAGGCCGGGTAGGTCGGGTGCGGCAGAGGCGTCTTAACCCACCCGACCCACCTGACCCACCCGACACACCTGACCTACCCGACCCACCTGACCGACCAGCCCTTGTGCCGTCTTGTGCTGCCACGCCGCGTTGACGAACGCCGCGAACAGCGGATGCGGCCGCGTCGGCTTCGACTTGAATTCCGGGTGGAACTGGACCGCGAGATACCACGGGTGACCGGGCAGCTCCGCGATCTCCACGAACTTGCCGTCGGGCGATCGGCCGGAAATCCTGAGCCCGTGCTCGGTGAGCGCGCGCTCGTAGAGACAGTTGAACTCGTAGCGGTGGCGGTGGCGCTCGTGAACGAGGCTCGCGCCGTAGACGCGTTGCGCGAGCGAGCCGGGCGCCAGCTCGCAGGCGTAGCTGCCCAGCCGCATCGTGCCGCCGAGGTCGTCCACGCCGAGCAGGTCGCGCAGCTTGTAAATGACCTTGGCCGAGGTGTCCGGATTGCACTCCGTGGAATCGGCGTCGGTGAGGCCGGCCACGTGGCGCGCGTATTCGACCGTCGCCCACTGGAAGCCGTAGCAGATGCCGAAGTAGGGGATGCGCCGCTCGCGCGCGATCTGGGCGGCGATCATCATGCCGCGCGTGCCCCGGTTCCCGAAGCCGCCCGGCACGAGAATGCCGTCCGCATCGTCGAGCAGCGACGGGCCGTTGGGCTCCTCGAGCGCTTCGGCCTCGATCCACTTGATGTTGACCTTCACGCGGTGCGGAAACCCGCCGTGATAGAGCGCCTCGTTGAGGCTCTTGTAGGAGTCTTCGTAGCCGACGTACTTGCCGACGACATGAATGGTGAGGTCGTCGACGGGATTCTTGATGCGGTTGACGAGATCTTCCCACGGCTGCATGCGGCGCTCGGTCTGCGGCAGGTGCAGGTACTTGAGGACGATCCGGTCCAGCCCCTCCGCGGCGAGCACGACGGGCACCTCGTAGATCGTGGAGACGTCCTTCGCGGTGATCACCGCTTCTTCGTCCACGTCGCAGAACAGCGCGATCTTGCGCTTGATGTCCGAGTCGAGGAATCGGTCGGTGCGGCAGAGCAGGATGTCGGGCTGAATGCCGATGGACCGGAGGTCCCGCACGCTGTGCTGCGTCGGCTTCGTCTTGAGCTCGCCCGCGGTGCCGATGAACGGCACCAGCGTCAGGTGCACGTACAGCGTGTTCTCGCGGCCGACGTCCTGGCGGAACTGCCGGATGGCCTCGAGGAAGGGCAGGCTTTCGATGTCGCCAACCGTGCCGCCGATTTCAACCAGCACGACGTCGACGCCGTGGGACACCGCGCGGATCGCGTCCTTGATTTCGTTGGTGATGTGCGGGATGACCTGCACGGTGCGGCCCAGGTAGTCGCCGCGCCGCTCCTTCTGGATGACGCTCTGATAGATCTTGCCGGTCGTCCAGTTCGAGCTCTTCGTCGTGACCGTGTTGGTGAACCGCTCGTAGTGGCCCAGGTCGAGGTCCGTTTCGCCCCCGTCGTCGGTGACGAACACCTCGCCGTGCTGGTACGGGCTCATCGTGCCCGGGTCGACGTTGATGTAGGGATCGAACTTCTGCATCGTCACGGTGTAGCCGTGGCCCTCGAGCAGGCAGCCGATGCTGGCGGCGGCCAGCCCCTTGCCGAGCGAGGAGACCACGCCGCCGGTGATGAAGATGTATTTCGGGGTTCGTCCGTCCATGATCCTCGCCTGTAGTGTCCGGCTTCAGCCGGACTGTTAGCTCGACGTTGGCGCCGCCAGCAGGCGGCGCACCTGTTCCAGGTCTTCCGGCGTGTCCACGCCGAACGATTCGTAGGTGGTTTCGACCGCTTTGATGCGGATGCCGTGCTCGAGCGCACGCAATTGCTCGAGCGATTCGGCCCGTTCAAGCGGCGTCGGGTCGAGCGAGGCCAGCACCAGCAGGGCGCTGCGGCGATACGCGTAGAGACCGATATGTCTATAGAGAGGCGGCCAGCCGCCCCGCGGGTCGCGGACGTGGGGGATGGGCGCTCGCGAGAAATACATGGCGAACCCGCCGCGGTCGACCACCACCTTGGTGATGTTGGGATTGTCCAGCTCGTCGGCGTTCTGGATGCGGCGGAACAGCGTCGTGATTTGCACCGCCGGGTCGGCGAAAAACGGCGCCACCAGTTCGTCGATGGCGCGCGGATCGATGAGCGGCTCGTCGCCCTGCACGTTGACGACGACGTCGCAGTCGAGCGATTCGGCGACTTCCGCGAGGCGATCCGTGCCGGTTTCGTGCGTCGCTTTCGTCATCCGCACGCGGCCGCCAAACTCGTTCACGCGCGTCGCGATGCGCAGGTCGTCGGTGGCGACAATGACGTCGGAGATCGCGCGCGCCGCCGCCGCCCGTCGATACACATGTTCGATCATCGGACGGCCGTCGAGATCCGCGAGAGCTTTGCCGGGGAGTCGCGTCGAAGCGTATCGGGCGGGGATGATGGCGACGATCGTGAGCGGAGGAACCGAATCGACTCTCGAGCCAGTCGATACAGGGTGCACGACGAATAATAGCACACCCGGAAACTCGGCGTGCTACGATCTGAGGTAACAGCGATGAACCTGAAGCGGACGGCGACGATCGCGGTCGTCGGAGGCGCGCTGCTCGCGTGGCTCGCGGGCGCGGCGACGTCGAATCGCGAAATCGCGCCGGTGCCCGTCGTCCAGTCGGCGCCGATCGAGGCGCGCGGCGCGGAGCTGGCGAGCGAAGTCGCGCGGCTCCACGACCGTCTGCGGCCGAGCGCATCGCCGCGTCAGCCCGGCCGCAACCTGTTCACATTCCACGCCGCGCCCGCGCGGCAGATGCCGCCCGTGGCCGCGCCAATCGCCGCGCTCGGCGAAGCGGCGCCCACGCCGCTCGCGCAACCCGCCCTGAAGCTCGCGGGCATCGCCGAAGACGCCGGCCCCGACGGTCCCGTGCGGATGGCCTTCATCTCGGGCGAGGGCCAGCTGTTCATGGTCAAGGAAGGCGAGGCCGTCACCCTCCGCTACCGCGTCGCCCGGATCTCCGCCGACGTCGTCGAGTTGACGGATGTGGGCGACGGCACGACGCGCAGGCTCGCGTTGAGGTAGTGTCGGTCGCCATCATCATCAACCCCATCTCCGGCGGGGCGCGCCCCGGCACGGCGCGCGCGCGGGTGCAGCTTGCGCGCGCGGTGGTCGACGCCGACGGCGATCCGGCGGAGGTCTTCGTCACCGAAGGCGTGGGACACGCGCGCGAGCTGGCGAAGGCTGCCGTCACGCGGGGCGTGCGGCTGGTGATGGCGTGGGGCGGCGACGGGACGATCAACGAGGTGGCGTCGGCGCTCGCGTTCGACGAGGTGCCGCTCGGGATTGTTCCCGCGGGCTCCGGCAACGGTCTGGCGCGGGAGCTCGGCGTGCATCCGCGGGCCGAGCGCGCCATCGCCGACGCCCTCGCGGCCGAGCCCCGTCGCATGGACCTCGGGGAGATCGACGGCCGTCTCTTCGCGAACATTGCGGGCATCGGCTTGGACGCCGACGTCGCGTCGCGGTTCAGTCGGGCCCGCCGCCGCGGCGTGGCTGGCTACGCCGGCATCATGGCCCGTGCGCTGGCGACCTACGTTCCGCGGCGCTATCGGATTGCGAACGGCGACGGCGTGGCCGAGGTCCGCGCCGTGCTCGTCGCGATCGCGAACTCCGCCCAGTTCGGCAACGGCGCGCGCATCGCGCCCGGCGCCCTGGTGGACGACGGATGGCTGGATCTGGTGGTGGTGCAGGAGCGGTCGCGCGTCGCGACGCTCTGTCACCTGCCGCGGCTGTTCAACGGCACGGTGCAGAAAATCCCCGGCTGCACGATCCGGAAGATTCGGGAAGTCACGATCGACGCCGACCAGCCGATGCTGTTTCACGTCGATGGCGAGCCGGTCGCGGGCGGCACGAGCCTGAAGGCGCGCATTCACCCGGGCGCGCTGCGCGTCGCGGTCAAATGACGCTCGGTCAGGCGAGCCTGACGACCCAGGCCTCGCGGATGGCCGGCACTTGCCGCAGTTCTTCGACGGCGCGGTCGAGAATGCCCGGCGCGCCGGATTCTTCGTCCACGTTCACGACGCCGATGGCGCCCTGCTCGGCGCGTCCCAGCGCGAAGCTGGCGATGTTCACGCCGTGGCGACCGAGAATCGTGCCGACTTCGCCGATCACGCCCGGCCGATCGTGATTCGCGATGATCAGCATCGTGCCGCCGAGCGGTGCTTCCACGTCCACGCCGCGCACCGAGACGAGCCGCGGACTGTTCGGCTCGAACACCGTGCCCTCCACCCATCGCTCGCCGGCGTCGGTGTGCAGCTTGATCGACACGAGGCTCGTGAAGTGGCGCGCGCGCGAGCTCCGCGACTCGATGATGTCGATGCCGCGTTCGCGCGCGGCGGCGCGCGCGTTCACGATCGAGACGCCGCTCGAGAGAATCCGCCGCAGCACGCCCGCGGCCGCGCTCGCCGCCAGCACCTCCACGCCACGGTTTTCCACGAGCGCGCCGTAATACCGGACGCCGAGCGCTTCGATGCGGGCCGTGCCCATCTGCGACGCGATCGCGCCGAGCTGGTCCGCCAGGCGAATCCACGGCTGCAGCCGCTGCATCTCGTCCGGCTGAATCGACGGAAAATTCACCGCGTTGCGGACGATGCCGTGACGCAGAAAATCGCGGACGGTGGCGGCCGTTTCAGTGCCGACCAGTTCCTGCGCCTCCTCCGTCGAGGCCGCGATGTGCGGCGTGGCGATGACCTGCGGCAGTTGGGCGAGTGCCCAATCGGGCGGAGGTTCCTTTTCGAACACGTCGAGGCCGGCGCCCCCGACGAGCCCTTGTTCAATCGCGCGCCGCAGCGCCCCTTCGTCGATCAACTCGCCGCGCGCGGTGTTGATCAACCGGATGCCCGGCTTGCATCGCGAGAACCGGTCGTCGTTGAACAGGTGCCTGGTCTCCGCCGTGGACGGCAGGTGCAGCGTGAGGTAATCGGCGGCCGCACACACCTCGTCGAGCGACATCAGCTCGACGCCGAGTCCGGCCGCGATCTCCGTCGAGATGAACGGGTCGTGCGCGATGATGCGCATGCCGAACGCCCGGGCGCGCTGCGCGACTTCCCGGCCGATGCGTCCGAGGCCGGCGACGCCGAGCGTCTTGCCGCGCAGCTCGGTGCCGAGAAACCGTTTCTTTTCCCAGCGGCCGTCCTTCATCGCGCGATCCGCGGCCGGCACCGATCGCGCGAGCGCGAGCATCAGCGCGCAGGCATGCTCCGCCACGCTGATGCTGTTCGCCCCCGGCGCGTTCACCACGAGAATCCCGCGCGCGCTCGCGGCCGCGACGTCGACGTTGTCGACACCGGTGCCGGCGCGCGCGACGATGCGGAGATTGGGCGCGGCGGCCATCAGCGCCAGGTCGACTTTCGTCGCGCTGCGCACCAGCAGGCCGTCGGCATCCGCGACATCGGCCGCCAGGGCGGCTCGTGACCGGCCCGAGCGCGCATCGATCACCCAGCCAGACTCGGCGCGGAGCAGGTCCAGCGCGGAGGCCGGCAGATCGTCAGCAACAACAATCTTCATTCAAATAGCTTTCAGCTTTCAGCTTTCAGCTGTCAGCTCTCAGGGCTGACAGCCGAAAGCTGAGAGCTGAGAGCGGGTGGATTGCGCGTCGTTCGACTCTTCAACGGAACTGTAAGTATAATCCGAGGGTTTCAGTTGCTGCTGCGGCCGAAACTGTTGGCTCGCCCTGCGGTGGTGCAAAACGCTAAAACGTTCCGAAGTCTGCATCACAATGGCGTAGACACGATGTCTTTTCCACAGAGTTTTCAACAGCGTTCGCGGAAATCTTCCGCGGCCGGCAGGTGACCTGACCTAAAACTTATGGCAAAGTTTTCTGCGCTCAAACCTCCCACAAGCGGCACGGCGATCACACGCAAGAACGGTCAGCTCGTCGTGCCTGACGATCCGATCATTCCGTTCATCGAAGGAGACGGCACGGGTCCTGATATCTGGCGCGCGAGCGTTCGCGTGTTCGACGCCGCCGTCCAGCAGGCGTTCGGCGGCAAGCGTCGCATCGCGTGGTTCGAGATTCTCGCGGGCGAGAAGGCCAAGAACGTCACCGGCGAGTGGCTCCCGGCCGACACGCTGGAAGCGGTCAAGGTATACAAGGTAGCCATCAAAGGGCCGCTCACGACGCCGGTCGGCGGGGGCATCCGCAGCCTGAACGTGACGATGCGGCAGGTGCTCGACCTGTTCGCCTGCATTCGCCCGGTTCGCTACTTCGACGGCACGCCGGCGCCCGTCACGCATCCCGAACGGATGAACGTCGTCATCTTCCGCGAGAACACGGAAGACGTGTACGCCGGCATCGAGTTTGCCAAGGGGACGCCCCAAGCCGAGCGGTTGATCGAGTTCCTGGCGAAGGAGATGGGCAAGCGGATTGCGCCCGACTCCGGCATCGGCATCAAACCGATGTCGGAAACCGGGTCGAAGCGACTTGTGCGGATGGCGATTCAATACGCGCTCGCCAACAACCGCAAGGTCGTCACGATCGTGCACAAGGGAAACATCATGAAGTTCACGGAGGGTGCCTTCCGTGACTGGGGCTACGAGCTGGCGAAGGCCGAGTTCCGCGACCGTATCGTGACGGAAGAGGAAGTGGGGCAGGGCGCGTCGCGCGACGGCAAGCTCCTCATCAACGACCGCATCGCCGACAGCGTGTTCCAGCAGATTCTCACGCGGACCTCGGACTACGACGTGTTCGCGACGCCGAATCTGAACGGCGACTATCTGTCGGACGCCTGCGCGGCGCAGGTCGGCGGGCTCGGCATGGCGCCGGGCGCGAACGTCGGCGACGACAGCGCGATCTTCGAGGCGACCCACGGCACCGCGCCGAAGTACGCCGGGAAGGACGTCATCAACCCGAGCTCGGTCATCCTGTCCGGCGTGATGATGCTCAACTACCTGGGATGGACCGAGGCGGGCGCGCTCATCGAGCGGGGTCTCGAGAAGACCATCCTCCAGAAGAAGGTGACGTACGACCTCGCGCGGCAGATGCAGGGCGCGAAGGAGCTGAAGACATCGGAGTTCGCGGACGCCATTATCAAGAACATGTAGCCAGCGACGGGTCATCACGAAGCCACGAAGGTCACGAAGGTCACGAAGGTACACGATATCGTTGGATCAAGACGAGCTTCGTGCCCTTCGTGCTCCTCGTGACTCCGTGATGAGCCGTCGTCGGAAGGAGCAACGATGAATCGAAAAGTGACGGTTGTTGGCGGGGCTGGGAATGTGGGCGCGACAGTGGCCCGGGGCATCGCGGACAAAGAGCTCGCGGACGTCGTGGTGGTCGACATCGCCGACCAGAAAGCCGCCGGCGTGGCGCTCGACATGCTCGAGGCATGCCCGATCTACGGCTCGGACGCCCGTGTCCTGGGCACCGGCGACTATGCCGAAAGCGCCAACTCGGACATCGTGGTCATCACGTCGGGCATGCCGCGCAAGCCCGGCATGAGCCGCGACGATCTGCTGAACGTGAACTACAAGATCATGCAGGCGGTCACCGAGCAGGTCGTGAAGCACTCGCCGAACTGCATCATCATTCCGGTCGCCAACCCGCTCGACGCGATGGCGCAGGCCATCTACCGGCTGTCGAAGTTCCCCCGCGAGCGTGTCATCGGCATGGCCGGCGTGCTCGATTCCTCGCGTATGCGCGCGTTCATCGCGAAAGAGCTCAACGTCTCGGTCGAGAACGTCCACGCGTTCGTGCTCGGCGGCCACGGCGACACGATGGTGCCGCTGCCGCGCTATTCGACGGTGGCCGGCATTCCGATTACCGACCTGATGGACAAGGCGACGATCGACCGGATCTGCGCCCGGACGGCGAACAGCGGCGCGGAGATCACGAAGCTGGTCGGGACGAGCGCCTGGTTCGCGCCGGGCGCGTCGGTGGTCGAGATGGTCGAGGCGATCCTGCTCGACAAGAAGAAGATCCTGCCGTGCTCGGTGTTCCTGCAGGGTGAATACGGCGTGCGCGATCTGTTCGTCGGCGTGCCCTGCAAGCTCGGCGCGCGCGGGCTCGAGAAGATCATCGAGATCACGCTGACGCCGGATGAAGACGCGGCGTTCAAGAAGTCGGCGGCGGCGGTCAAGGAACTGGTGAACGTGATCAAGGTCTGAGGTCTGAGGGCTGAAGGCTAGAGCCGTTTTCACCACCACGTAGTGGCCGGCTTCAGCCGGCCTGCGGCGGTCCGCCTAAAGGCGGACACTACACGCTCGTGAAAACGGCTCTAAGAGCTGAGAGCTGAGAGTCATCCTCCATGAGCGACACCGAGCTCGTCGTCGTGCGTACGTTCATCGACCGGATCGAGGCCGAGCTCGCGCATTCAGCGCTCGAAGCGGCGGGCATCGAGTCGATGCTCCGCGCCGACGACGTGGGCGGACTGCGGCCGCACATGTCGATGACCAACGGTGTCGGGTTGCTGGTGCGGGCGGAAGACGCGCAGGCCGCTCGCGACGTGCTCGACCTGCCGGCGCAAGACGTGTGACTGCCGCCGCTCTGCTTCCGGAGCCTCGAGGTGCCGATAATTCGTCCAGCCGGTAATCCGAAAGGTCGTGCAGTGTGTCGATTGGGTGCGTGACGCGGTCGACTCTCTTGGTTGCCGGAGGTCTGCTCATTGCCGCCGACGTCTCCGCCCAGAGGCTGAACCTGCCAGTGCCGCTGGATGGTCCGGCCATCTACAAGGCGTATTGCGCGGCCTGCCATGGCGCGGGCGGCAAGGGCGATGGTCCGGCTGCTGAGACCCTCAAGCGCCGGCCCACCGATCTCACAACGATTGCGAAGAACAACAAGGGCATGTTCCCCAGAACAACGATTGAGCAGGTGCTTCAGGCCGGGGACAGGTGGAAAGCGCACGGATCAGAGGAGATGCCGACCTGGGGTCCGATCTTTCTCGCCGCTGATGTCAGCGACAAGATTGCGTACGCGCACATCCACAATCTCGTCACGTATCTGGAATCAATCCAGATGAAGTAGACCGCGCGGCTACTTCCCGGCGACCCAGAGCGCCCGAACGTACTCGCGGGTCATGCGCGCGATGTTCGAGATCGGAATCTCCTTGGGGCACACCGCTTCGCACTCGCCTTCGTTCGAGCAGCTCCCGAACCGTTCGCCGTCTGCCTGCGCGATCATCAGTCGGACGCGGCGATAGCGCTCCTGCTGGCCCTGCGGCAGGAGCGCGAGCTGCGAGATCTTCGCGCTCATGAAGAGGTGCGCCGACGCGTTCTTGCAGGCCGCCACGCACGCGCCGCAGCCGATGCAGGCCGCCGAGTCCATCGCCAGCTCCGCCACCTCCTTGGGAATCGGAATCGCGTTGCCGTCCGGCGCGCCGCCGCAGTTGATCGACACGTAGCCCCCGGCGGCGATGATGCGATCGAACGCGCTCCGATCGACGATGAGATCCTTGACGACGGGGAAGGCTCTCGCGCGCCATGGTTCGATGGTGATCGTGTCGCCGTCCTTGAAGCGCCGCATGTGGAGCTGACACACCGTCGTGCCACGGTCCGGCCCGTGCGGCACGCCGTTGACGACCAGGCTGCACATGCCGCAGATGCCTTCGCGGCAGTCCGAGTCGAACGCGATCGCGTCCTCGCCCTTGCGGATGAGCCCTTCATTGACCACGTCGAGCATTTCAAGGAACGACATGTCGGGCGAGACGTGGTCTGCGGGGTAATCCACCAGGCGCCCCGCGGCGGTGGGCCCGGCCTGTCGCCAGATCTTCAGATTGAGTCTCACGATGGTCCTCGTCGGGATTCGGGACTTGGGGTTCGGGATTCGGCGGGGTTCGCTCTGCATGCGAATCCCAAATCCCGAGTCCCGAGTCCCAAATCCCGAGTCCCGAATCCCGTCACTTGTAGCTCCGCTGAGTTGGGTGCACTTCCTCGAACTCCAGGGGTTCCTTGTGAAGCTCCGGCGGCTTGCCGACGCCCTTGAACTCCCACGCCGCCACGTACGAGTAGTGGGCATCGTCGCGGAGCGCTTCGCCCTCCGGCGTCTGGCTTTCTTCGCGGAAATGCCCGCCGCACGATTCGCGGCGGTTGAGCGCGTCGAGCGCCAGGAGCTCCGCGAACTCCAGGTAGTCGGCGACACGCCCGGCGTATTCGAGGCTCTGATTGAGGTTGTCCGGCGAGCCTGTCACCGACACGTTGTGCCAGAAGTCCTCGCGGAGCTGCGGAATGCGCTCCAGCGCGTGTGTGAGGCTGGCTTCCGTCCGCGCCATCCCCACGTCGTCCCACAGGACGGCGCCGAGCTCCCGGTGAATCTCGCGGATGGTCTTCCTGCCCTTCACCGCGAGCAGCGTGTTGATCTGCGTCTGCGCGTTGTCGGCGGCGTCCTTGAACGCGTCGTGGTCGGTCGTGACCTTCGGCAGCGTGTGGCTCGCGAGATAGTCGCCGATGGTGTACGGGATCACGAAGTAGCCGTCGGCGAGCCCCTGCATCAAGGCGCTGGCGCCCAGGCGGTTCGCGCCGTGGTCGGAGAAGTTCGCCTCGCCGAGCACGTGCAGGCCCGGCACCGTGCTCATCAGGTTGTAGTCCACCCAGAGCCCGCCCATCGCGTAATGCATGGCGGGGTAGATGCGCATCGGCACCGTGTAGGGATCCTCGTCCGTGATCTTCTGGTACATCTGGAAGAGGTTGCCGTACTTCTCCTTGATGGAGTCGGCGCCAATCCGCTCGATGGCGTCCTTGAAATCGAGATAGACGGCGAGCCGGCTCTCGCCGACGCCGCGGCCGTCGTCGCACACCTGCTTGGCGTTGCGCGACGCGACGTCGCGCGGGACGAGGTTGCCGAACGAGGGGTACTTGTGTTCGAGATAATAGTCGCGCTCGTCCTCGGGAATCTGTTCCGGCGGCCGCGTGTCGCCCTTCTTCTTCGGCACCCAGACGCGGCCGTCGTTGCGCAGGCTTTCGCTCATCAGCGTGAGCTTGGACTGGTGGCCGCCGCTGACCGGAATGCACGTCGGGTGGATCTGGGTGTAGCACGGGTTCGCGAACAGCGCGCCGCGCTTGTGGGCGCGCCAGGCCGCGGTGACGTTCGAGTTCACGGCGTTGGTGGAGAGGTAGTAGGCCGTGCCGTAGCCGCCCGTCGCGAGAATCACCGCGTCGCCGACATAGCGCTCGAGCGCGCCCGTCGTCAGGTTTCGGCAGATGATGCCGCGCGCCTTGCCGTCGACGACGACCAGGTCCAGCATTTCGCGGCGGGTGAGAATCCGAACCTGCTTGCCGTGGACCTGCCGCATCAGCGACTGGTAGGCGCCGATGAGGAGCTGCTGGCCCGTCTGGCCGCGCGCGTAGAAGGTGCGCGACACCTGCGCGCCGCCAAACGATCGATTGTCGAGCAGCCCGCCGTACTCGCGCGCGAAGGGCACGCCCTGCGCGACGCATTGATCGATGATGTTCACGCTCACCTGCGCCAGGCGGTAGACGTTCGCCTCGCGCGAGCGGTAATCGCCGCCCTTGACCGTGTCGTAGAAGAGGCGATAGACGCTGTCGCCGTCGTTCTGGTAGTTCTTCGCGGCGTTGATGCCGCCCTGCGCGGCGATGCTGTGCGCGCGCCGGGGGCTGTCCTGGATGCAGACGTTCAGGACGTTGTAGCCCAGCTCGCCCAGCGAGGCGGCCGCCGACGCCCCGGCGAGCCCCGTGCCGACGACGATCACCGTGTACTTGCGCTTGTTCGCCGGGTTGACCAGCTTCATCTCGAACTTGTGGAGGTCCCACTTGTCCGCGATTGGCCCGGACGGAATCCGTGCATCGAGTTTCATGACCGGACCCCCGCGAAGTGCGCCCACAGGGCGATGAGGATGAAGCCGCTGGCGACGAGCACGGCGATCACCTTGCCCGCGGGCAGAATGAACCGCGTCCAGGCCGGCTTGTCGGCGCCGAGCGACTGAACGCCGCTCGCGATGCCGTGCCAGAGGTGCGAGCCGACGACGATCATCGAGAGAATGTAGAAGCCGACCATGAGCGGGTTGGCGAAGGTCTCCATCTCCTGGCGATAGAGATCGCGCCCGCCTGCGGGCCATGGGTACTCCGTCCCCCATCCGTCATGGAAGGCCCTGACGTGGATGACGAGGAACGCCAGCAGCCAGAGCCCCGAGAGAATCATCGTCGAGGACGCGAAGGTCTTGCGGCTGGGCGGTCCCGCGTATTTCTTCTGGGCGTAGCGGACGGGACGCGCCGCCCGGTTGTCGAGGTACATCCGCACCGTCTTGTAGATGTGGATCAGGAACACCAGCGCCAACCCGATCTCGATGATTGGGAGGAGCGGATTGTCCTCGAGCACGTACGCGTACTTGTTGAATACCGCGGGTCCGAAGAAAACGACGAGGTTGCCGGCGATGTGGATGAGGAGATACAGGAACAGAGCGAGGCCGGTCGTCCCGATGATGATCTTCGTGCCCACGGAGGAAGCGAAAATGCCTAATCGTGAAGCCATCAATCGAGCAGTTTACTGTTGCGTCATGAGCGGGCGCAAGTTAGCATGAGGAGCTTCCTGCCGTCAGTCATGAAAATCCACGAGTATCAAGCCAAAGCCATCCTCGCCCGGCACGGCGTGCCCGTGCCTCGCGGCGAGGTCGCGTTCACAGCGTCAGAAGCCGGCGAAATCGCCCGGCGTCTCGGCGGCAGCGTCGTCGTCGTGAAGGCGCAGATTCACGCGGGCGGCCGCGGCAAGGGCGGTGGCGTCAAGCTCGCGAAATCGCCCGAGGAGGCCGAGACGCTCGCGCGCGGCATGATCGGCATGACGCTCGTCACGCACCAAACGGGTCCGGAAGGACGCCTGGTCGGCCGCGTGCTCATCGAAGAAGGCCTGCAGATGACGCGCGAGCTGTATCTGAGCCTCGTCCTCGATCGCGCCTCCGGCAAGTTCGTCATGATGGCGAGCGCCGCAGGCGGCATGGACATCGAAAGTGTCGCCGAGAAGACGCCGGAGAAGATCGTCCGCGTCGCCATCGAGCCCGGCGTCGGCATTGTCCCCTTCGAGGCGCGGCAGCTCGGGTTCGGCATCGGCCTCGACGGCGCCCAGGTGAACAAGCTCGTGAAGGTCGCGACGGCGCTGTACGACGCGTTTCTCGCGACCGACGCGTCGCTGCTCGAAATCAACCCGCTGGTCGTCACCGAGGCCGGGGATCTGCTCGCGCTCGACGCGAAGATGAACCTCGACGACAACGCGCTCTACCGCCATCCCGACATCAGGGATCTGCGCGATCTGGGCGAGGAAGATCCGCTGGAGATCGAGGCCGCGAAGTTCTCGCTGAACTACATTCACCTCGACGGCAACATCGGCTGCATGGTGAACGGCGCGGGTCTCGCCATGGCGACGATGGACATCATCAAGCTGGCGGGGGGCGAGCCGGCGAATTTCCTCGACGTCGGCGGCGGGGCCAACGCCGAGCAGATTCGCAACGCGTTCAAGATCCTGATGTCCGACAAGAACGTGAAGGCCGTGCTCATCAACATCTTCGGCGGCATTCTGCGCTGCGACGTGCTCGCGCAGGGCGTCATCACGGCGGTGAAGGAGCTCGGCGTGAGGGTGCCGATCGTCATCCGGATGGAAGGCACCAACGTCGACGAAGGGAAGCGCCTGCTGCGCGACAGCGGGATGAACTTCACGACCGCTGACTCGATGGACGAAGCGGCGGCCAAGGTCGTCCAACTGGCTGGTTAGAGAGGTCTTTGGCCACGAAGACACTCTTCGTGCCTTCGTGGTTGCATTTCAACGCTTATGTCAATTCTGATCGATAAATCGACGCGTTTGATTGTTCAGGGGCTGACCGGCCGTGAAGGGACGTTTCACGCCAAGCAGGCGGCGGCCTACGGCACGAACGTTGTCGGCGGCGAGACGCCCGCCAAGGGCGGCACGACGCACGAGGGCTGGCCGATTTTCGACACCGTGCGGGACGCGGTGAAGGAGACCGGCGCCAACGCGTCGGTGATCTTCGTTCCGCCGCCGTTCGCGGCCGACGCGGTGATGGAAGCCGCCGACGCCGGCCTCGCGCTCGTCGTCTGCATCACCGAGGGGATCCCGACGCTCGACATGATGCGCGCGATGACGTTCCTCAAGGACCGCCCCACGACGCGCCTGGTGGGGCCCAATTGCCCCGGCCTGATCTCGCCCGGCAAGGCGAAGGCCGGGATCATCCCCGGCAACATCTGCAAGGAAGGGCGCATCGGCATCGTGTCGAAGAGCGGCACGCTCACCTACGAGGCGATCCATCAGCTCACGCGGGTGGGGCTGGGGCAGAGCACGTGCATCGGCATCGGCGGCGACCCCCTGATCGGCACGACGCACATCGACGCGCTGACGCTGTTTGCCGCCGACCCGGACACCGACGCCGTGATCATGATTGGCGAGATCGGCGGCAGCGCCGAAGAAGACGCCGCGGTGTGGATCACGGGGCACTTCAAGAAGCCGGTCGTCGGCTTCATCGCAGGGCAGACGGCGCCCCCCGGCCGCCGGATGGGCCATGCGGGCGCGATCATCGCGGGCGGCAAAGGCACGGCGGCCGAGAAGATGGCCGCGCTCACGGCCGCGGGCGTGCGCGTCGTCAAGAGCCCGGCCGACATGGGCTCGGCCATCAAAGAGATGGTCTGAGAACGCTCAACTCTCAAGGCTCAACTCTCACCGCTCGAGACGGCGTGGACGTCGGGCTTGAGACTTGGGCGTTGAGACTTGATATACTTCCAGCGTTCTCCCTCTCGGCGATGACCCGCCGGGTATCCCTCTATCTTCATGTGCTGTAAGGACTTGAGAATGTCATCGACAGATCTCGCGATTCAAGAACAACACGCGGCCCGCAAGGCGCACCGGGTCGTGAACGACTTCAGCATTCAGATTGCGACCGTCAACGGCTCCGGCAGTCAGACCGCGAACATGGTCCTGCTGCGGTCGATCCTTCTCATGGGTGTCCCCGTTTCCGGCAAGAACATGTTTCCGTCGAACATCGCCGGCCTGCCGACGTGGTACACGATTCGCGCCAGCACGCGTCACTACATCGCGCGGAAGAAGGAAGTGGACTTCCTCGTCGCGATGAATCCCGAGACGGCGAAGGAAGACGTCCTCACGCTCGAGCCGGGCGCCGCGGTCGTCTACGACGAGCCGCTGAAGCTCAACGCGCTGCGCAACGACCTCGTCTTCTACCCGGTGCCGTTTGACGGGCTCGTCAAGCCGGTGTGCCCGGACGCGAAGCTGCGCCGCCTGGTGCGCAACATGATTTACGACGGCATCCTCGCGAAGCTGCTCGGGATCGATCTCGCGCACATGGAGCAAGCGCTCGGCAAGCAGCTCGGCAAGAAGGCGAAGGCCATCACGCTGAACACGGCCGCGCTCAAAGCCGGCTGGGACTACGCGGAAGCGACCTTCACGAAGCAGGATCCGTTCGTCATCGAGCCGATGAAGGAAACCGCCGGCAAGATTCTCATCGAAGGCAATGCCGCCGCCGCCATCGGCTGCATGATGGCCGGCGTCACCGTCCTGGCCTGGTATCCGATCACGCCGTCCTCGTCGCTCTGCGAGTCGCTCATCGCCTACATGAAGAAGTACCGGGTCGACAAGACGACCGGGAAGGCGACCTTCGCCATCGTGCAGGCGGAAGACGAGATCGCGTCGCTCGGCATGGTCATCGGGGCGAGCTGGGCGGGCGCGCGGTCGATGACCGCCACCTCCGGCCCGGGGATTTCCCTGATGGGCGAGTTCGCGGGTCTCGCGTACTACGCCGAGGCGCCGGCGGTCATCTTCGACGTGCAGCGCGTCGGGCCCTCGACCGGTCTGCCGACGCGCACGGCGCAGGGCGACCTGCTGCAGGTCGCGTTTCTCTCGCACGGCGACACCAGGCACATCATGCTCTTCCCCTCCTCGGTCGAGGAGTGCTACACGATGGCGCAGGAGGCGTTCGAGCTCGCCGAGCAGTTCCAGACGCCCGTGTTCGTGATGATGGACCTCGACCTGGGCATGAACAACTGGATGGCCGACAGCTTCACGTATCCCGACCAGCCGATTCACCGCGGCAAGCTGCTGACGGCGGCGAAGCTGAAAGAGCTCGGCGAGTGGGGCCGTTACACGGACGTGGACGGCGACGGCATCCCCTACCGCACGATTCCGGGCGATGGCATGCCGGTCTACTTCACGCGCGGATCCGGGCACAACGCCAAGGGCCAGTACAGCGAGCGTCCCGACGACTACGTCGACAACATGGACCGCCTGGCGCGCAAGTTCGAGACGGCGCGCACGCGCGTGCCGAAGCCCGAAATCGACAGGGCGGCGGACGCGAAGATCGGATTCGTCGGCTACGGCACGTCGCACTGGGCGATTGGCGAGAGCCGCGATCAGCTGCGCGAGGAAACGGACATCAAGACGTCGTACTTCCGGGTCCGGGCGTATCCGTTCAACGACGAGCTCGCCGCGTTCGTCGACGCCAACGAGCGCGTCTACGTGATCGAGCAGAACCGCGACGCGCAGCTGCTGCAGCTCATGAAACTGGATCTGTCACCCGAGCGGCAGAAGAAGCTGCGCAGGGTGCTGCACTACAACGGCTTGCCCATCGACGCCCGCAGCATCACCGACGAGGTGCTGGCGCAGGAGGGGTTCGAGGTGGTGAAGAAGACGGGTCGTTCTGCCGGCTCATCGGCGGGCATGACGGGAGGCGAGTAATGGCTGCCAAAACCAACCGCATCGGCCTCGAACCGATCGTGTACAAAGGCGGCAAGACGACGCTCTGCGCCGGCTGCGGCCATAACGCGATTTCCGAGCGCATCATCGACGCGTTCTACGAGATGGGCATCGATCCCAAGCAGGTGATCAAGCTGTCGGGCATCGGCTGCTCGAGCAAGAGCCCGGCGTACTTCCTCGGCGGCTCGCACGGGTTCAACGCCGTGCACGGCCGCATGCCGTCGGTCGGCACGGGCGCGCTGCTCGCCAACCACAAGCTCATCGCCATCGGCATCAGCGGCGACGGCGACACGGGCGCCATCGGCATCGGGCAGTTCGTCCACCTGATGCGCCGCAACCTCCCGATCATCTACATCATCGAGGACAACGGCTGCTACGGCCTCACCAAGGGGCAGTTCTCGCCGACGGCGGACCTCGGCTCGACGCTCAAGACCGGCGTGGTCAACGACCTGCCGCCGATCGACACCTGCGCCCTGGCGATCGAGCTCGGCGCCACGTTCGTCGGGCGATCGTTTTCGGGCGACAAGAAGCAGCTCCTGTCGCTGCTCAAGGCGGCGCTCTCGCATCGCGGGACCGTGATGCTGGACGTCATCTCGCCGTGCGTCACCTTCAACGATCACGAGGGGTCCACCAAGAGCTACGCCTACGCGAGAGAGCACGACGACCCGGTCGAAGACGTCACCTTCGTGCCGTACTTCGAGGACATCACGGTCGAGTACGAGCCGGGCACGGCCCAGGAAGTGACGATGCACGACGGGTCGAAGCTGTACCTGAAGAAGCTCGAAGAGGCCTACGATCCGACCGACAAGATCAACGCGCTGAAGCGCCTGCACGAGACCTCGCGCCGCGGCGAGTTCGCGACGGGGCTGATCTACATCGAGCCGGATCGCGACGACTTCCTCACGCAGCTGAACCTCGTCGACGAACCGCTCGCCTCGCTGCCGCTCGAAAGGGTGCGCCCGGGTCCGGAGGCGCTCGAGGAAATCATGGATGGCCTCAGATAGATTTGGTGACTTGGTGAGTTGGTGACTTGGTGAGTTGATTCCGAGTCTTCGCCTCGCGCGCTTTACGCCGGCGATTCTCTCGAGCGGTCTTATGGGACTTCGAGAGAATCGCCCGCATCTCTCGTCCTTCCGCCAGGAGATCCTTGGTTTCCACATCCTCGCGGATCCCGCCTTGCATGATGGCGGTCAGCCAGAGCACGCTTTCCTCGGTCTCGTCGACCGCAACTCCCAGTTTCGCAATGAATTCGCGGTCCGAACGGCCCCGACACGCAGACCAGTAGTTTCCCGCGACGCCCATGCCGGCACGAAGGAGCTGCCGCCCGATTTCGCGTGCGTCCCAGGTGTCCGGCAGTTGTCGGCAGAGGGCGAGGATGCGGAGGGCGTAGCGCAGCGTCCGCTGGCGAAGTTTATCGGCAATGTCGCTCATGCCGCAGCGCCGTTGCAGACACGGTGCCACGTCTGAGCTGTCGCTTGGATTCCCCAAATCATTCACCAACTCACCAATTCGCCAACTCACCAATTGCAGTTTCTTCCACGTCTCTGTCGTTCCCCCTTGGCCCACACTCCATCTATAATTGTCGGATATGAGCGAGCGGACCCTGGCCATCATCAAACCGGACGCCGTCGAACGGCGCCTTGCGGGCAAGATCATTCAACGCATCGAAGACGAGGGGTTCCAGATTCGTGCCATGCGGCGGGTGCACCTTTCAAAGGGGCAGGCCGAAGGTTTCTACGCGGTGCATCGGGAGCGCCCGTTTTTCGCCAGCCTGACGACGTTCATGTCGTCGGGGCCGGCGATCGTGCTGGTGCTGGAGGCGCCCGACGCCATCAGGAAGTGGCGCACGCTCATGGGCGCGACCGATCCGGCGAAAGCTGACGCCGGCACGATGCGCAAGGAGCTCGCCCAGTCCATCGAGCGCAACGCCACGCACGGGTCGGACGCCCCCGACACGGCGGCGTACGAGATCGGATACTTCTTTGCGGGTGTCGAGCTGGTTTGAGGCGCGGATCCGCCACGGAGGACACCAAGGACGCAGAGCAAAGAGGCTTTTCTCTGTGTCCGTTGTGTCCTTTGTGGTGAGTAGGCGGTGGTTATGGGCAAGACGCTTATCTTGATCGGCCTCGGTATCGCGGCCTTGGGCCTGCTGATGATGCTCGGCGTGCCGCTCGGCCGGTTGCCGGGCGACTTCAGCGTCCGCCGCGGGAATTTCAGCTTCTATGTTCCGTTGGCGACGTCGATCATCCTGAGCATCCTGCTCACCCTGATTCTGGCCTTCTTTCGGCGCTGACCATGGCCATCAAATCGGACCGCTGGATCACCCGGATGGCGCGCGAGCACAAGATGATCGAGCCGTTCGTGGACGATCAGGTGCGCGAGGGCGTCATCTCGTACGGTGTGTCGTCGTACGGCTACGACGTGCGCGTCGGGGACGAGTTCAAGGTCTTCACCAACGTCTACAACACGGTCGTGGATCCGAAGGACTTCGATCCGAAGTCGTTCGTGGACATCCGGGCCGACGTCTGCATCATCCCGCCCAATTCGTTCGCCCTCGCCAGCACGATCGAATACTTCCGGATCCCGCGCGACATCCTGACGATCTGCCTCGGCAAGTCCACCTACGCGCGCTGCGGGATCATCGTGAACGTCACCCCCTTCGAGCCGGAGTGGGAGGGGCACGTCACGATCGAGATCTCGAACACGACGCCGCTGCCCGCGAAGATCTACGCGAACGAAGGGATCGCGCAGGTGCTGTTCTTCCAGAGCGACGAGCCGTGCGCGAAGTCGTACAAGGACAAGAAGGGCAAGTACCAGGCGCAGCGCGGGGTCACCTTGCCCAAGATGTAAGGATCTGAGAATCGCAGGATCTGAGAATCCAAGGAGCTGAGGATTTGAGAATCCATCTGGTCGCGGCGATCGGCGCGGCGCTCTGTGTCGAGTTGACGCTCGCGCAGCAGCAGTACCCGGCGCTACCGAGCGAAACCCCCGCGCGACTGACGCGTCCGACCGACGAGCTCGACTACGTCAAGCGCGACGTGATGATCCCGATGCGCGACGGCGTCCGCCTGCATACGGTGATCATCGTGCCGAAGGGCGCGAGCCGCGCGCCGATCCTCCTGACGCGCACGCCGTACAACGCGACCGAACTCACGTCGCACGCGCCGAGCGCGCACCTCGGGCCGATCCTGCAGGGCTACGACAACGCCGTCGACGTGATCGTCGAGGGGGGCTACATCCGCGTCGTTCAGGACATCCGCGGCAAGTACGGATCCGAAGGCGACTACGTGATGAACCGGCCGCTGCGCGGCCCGCTGAATCCGACGCCGGTCGACCACGCCACCGACACCTACGACACGATCGAGTGGCTCGTGAAGAACATCCCCGAGACCAACGGCAAGGTGGGGATCCTCGGGATTTCGTACGACGGGTTCCTGCCGCTGATGGCGCTCGTCAATCCGCATCCGGCGCTGAAGGTGTCGGTGCCGATGAACCCGATGGTCGACGGCTGGATGGGCGACGACTGGTTCCACAACGGCGCGTTCCGCCAGCAGATGATGCCCTACATCTACGATCAGGAGGGGACGCGCGCCAACGACGGCGACGCGCGGTGGCTCACGACCCACTACGACGACTACGACATGTACATGCAGGCCGGCACGGCGGGCGAGCTGGCGCGCCGCCGCGGCCTCGATCAGATGGGGTTCTGGCAGAAGATCGTCGAGCACACCGGCTACGACACGTTCTGGCGCGAGCAGGCGGTGGACAAGCTGCTCGCGGCGCAGCCGCTGCAGGTGCCGGTGATGCTCGTGCACAGCCTCTGGGATCAGGAGGACATCTACGGCGCGCCGGCCGTCTACAAGGCGATCGAGCCGAAGGACACGGCGAACGACCACGTGTTCCTGGTCATGGGCCCGTGGCATCACGGTCAGCAGATTGGCGACGGCAGCACGCTCGGCGCCCTGAAGTTCAACAGCGACACGGCGCTCTACTTCCGGCAGGAGATCCTGCGTCCGTTTCTCGATCACTACCTGAACGACGATGCGCCAAAGATGGACGTGGCGCCGGTCACGGCGTTTGAGACCGGCACCAACACGTGGCGCCGGCTGAGGTCGTGGCCGGCCGGTTGCGCGAGCGGCTGCAGCATCAAGCCGACGCCGCTCTACCTCGGCGCTGCCCTGAAGGCGACGTTCGACGCACCGGCAAACGCGGCGGCGGCGTACGACGAGTACGTGTCGGAGCCGGCCAAACCGGTGCCCTACCGTGTGCGGCCGAACCAGCCGGCGGGCGGACTGTCCTGGGCGCGCTGGCTGGTGGACGATCAGCGCGAGGCGTCGGGACGCCCCGACGTGCTGGCGTTCTCGTCCGACGTCCTGAAGGCGCCGGTGAAGATCAGCGGCCAGCCGATCGCGAACCTGATTGCGTCGACGAGCGGCACCGATGCGGATTGGGTCGTGAAGCTGATCGACGGGTACCCGGACGAGGTCGCGGGGCAGCCGGCGATGGGCGGCTATCAGCTGATGGTGTCGGCTGACATCTTCCGCGGCCGCTATCGCGAGAGCTTCGAGACCGCGACGCCCATCGCCGCCAATGCGCCGCTGCAGTACCGGTTCGCGCTGCCGACCGCGAACCACGTGTTCCTGCCCGGGCACCGGATGATGGTGCAGGTCCAATCGAGCTGGTTTCCGCTCTACGATCGCAACCCGCAGACCTTCGTGCGCAACATTCTCTTTGCGCGCCCGGAGGACTTTCGCAGGGCGACGCAGCGCATCTACCACGCGCCGGGGCAGGCAAGCTTCGTCGAGCTGCCGCTCGTGCAGTAGGGCTGAAGAGAGGCCCAGAGACGGCGACAGCGTGCTGAACGCGGCGCACGCCGCAGTGCCTCTGAGCCTCTGTGGCGTGTCGTGTTTCGTGTGTTCGTGTCCGTGGTGGTACTTGTTATAATCTAGTAAAGATTATTAATTTGACTTCTAGGCTGGCTGGCGGTGTAATGCCTCCTACGATGTCGCTGGTGCCCGTCCCCGTCGTGTTCATTGCGCGCCAACGCGCGGGCGGATGAGGGCACCGACACCAGGACAGACCGAGGCCACCATCCGCAGGGAGGGTGGCCTTTTTGCCGTACAGACAGGGCTGAGGGCTGAGGGCTAAGGGCTGAGGGCTATGAAGATCGCATATCAAGGAGAACCTGGAGCGTTCAGCGAGGCTGCGGCGCGGCGCGTGGATGCGGACGCGCCGCTCGTGCCGTGCCGGACCTTCGAAGAGGTGTTCGACATGGTTGACGCCGGCCCGTCGGTCTATGGCGTGCTGCCGATCGAGAACTCGATTGGAGGCAGCATCCATCGCAACTACGACCTGCTGATGGCGCACGAGCTGCCCATTGTCGGCGAGGTCGAGCTGCCGGTGGTGCATCACCTGCTGGCGCTGCCCGGGGCGACGCTCGAGGGCCTGCGGCGCGTGTACTCCCACCCGCAGGGGCTCGCGCAGTGCGAGCGGTTCCTGCGCACCCTCACCAACGTCGAGGTCGTCGCGACCTACGACACGGCGGGCAGCGCGAAGATGGTGGCGGACGCCGGGCTGAAGGACGCCGGCGCGATCGCCTCCGCGAGAGCCGGCGAGGTGTTCGGCCTCACGTCCCTCGCGGCATCCGTGCAGGATTTCGACGACAACATCACCCGCTTCATTGTCGTCGGCCACACGCCGCTGCGGCACGCGGTGGCCGACAAGACGTCGATTGTCTTTTCGCTGCCGAACGAGCCGGGCTCGCTCTTCAAGGCGCTCAGTGTGTTCGCGCTGCGCGGCATCGACCTCACGAAGCTGGAGTCGCGGCCGATTCCCGGCCGGCCGTGGGAATACCTGTTCTACGTGGATCTCGCGGCCGCGCGCGACGAGGTCGCCTGTTCCCGCGCGCTGGCGCACCTGGCCGAGTTCGCGCCGATGCTGCGGACGCTCGGCACCTATCCGAGCTGGAAGACGCACGAGGGCTGGCTGCCCGATCCCTTCGAGGTGATGTCGTGACCGATCGCAGGAATCCGCTCACCACCGGACCGAGCCGCGCACCGGCGCGGGCGATGCTGAAGGCGGTGGGCTTTTCCGACGCCGACCTGAAGAAACCGCTCATCGGCGTGGCCAATACCTGGATTGAGATCGGCCCCTGCAACTACCACCTGCGGGATCTGGCCGTGCACGTGAAGGCCGGCATCCGCGCGGCCGGCGGCACGCCGATGGAGTTCAACACGGTCTCGATCTCCGACGGGATCACGATGGGGACCGAGGGGATGCGGGCCTCGCTCGTCAGCCGCGAAGTGATCGCGGATTCGATCGAGCTGGTCACGCGCGGCAACGGATTCGACGGGCTCGTCGTGCTCGTCGGCTGCGACAAGACGATTCCCGGCGGCGTGATGGCGCTCGCGCGGCTCAACGTGCCCGGGCTCGTGCTCTATGGCGGATCGATCGCGCCAGGGCAGTTTCACAGCCACCCGGTGACGATTCAGGACGTGTTCGAAGCGGTCGGCGCCCACGCGGCCGGCACGATGAGCGACGACGACTTGTGCCGGCTGGAGGCCGATGCGTGCCCGGGCGCGGGCGCCTGCGGCGGGCAGTTCACGGCGAACACGATGGCGATCGCCAGCGAATTCCTCGGCATTGCCGCCCTCGGCAGCGGCAGCGTGCCGGCGACCGACCCGAAGAAAGCGGACGTCGCGCGGCTCGCCGGCGAGCGCGTGATGAGCCTCGTGCGCAGCGGCGTTCGCCCGCGCGACGTCATCACGCGGACGTCGCTCGAAAACGCCATCGCCGCGGTCGCGACCACCGGCGGGTCGACCAACGCCGTCCTGCATCTCCTCGCGATCGCGCGCGAAGCCGGCCTCGAACTGGAGCTCGCCGACTTCGATCGCATCAGCTCGCGCACGCCGCTTTTGGTGGACCTCAAACCGTCGGGCCGCTTCGTCGCCACGGAACTGCACGCCGCCGGCGGCAGCCTCCTGGTTGCGAAGCGCCTCGTCGAGGTCGGCGCCGTGGATGGCACGGCGAAGACGGTCTCGGGCCGGACGCTCGCCGAGGAAGCGGCGACCGCGGTGGAAACGCCCGGTCAGGAAGTGGTGCGGCCCGCTGTCCAGCCGATCAAGAAGAGCGGCGGGCTCGTCATCCTGCGGGGAAGCCTCGCGCCCGAGGGCGGGGTCATGAAGGTCTCCGGAACCGGGCGGATGCAGCATCGCGGCCCGGCGCGCGTGTTCGACAGCGAAGAGGCGGCGTTCGACGCCGTTCAGCGGCAGTCGATCAAGGCCGGCGACGTGGTCGTGATCCGCTACGAAGGGCCGAGCGGCGGCCCCGGCATGCGCGAGATGCTCGCCGTCACCGGGGCCATCGTCGGCGCGGGGCTGGGCGACGAGGTGGCGCTCGTCACCGACGGCCGCTTTTCCGGCGCCACGCGCGGCTTCATGGTGGGGCACGTCGCGCCGGAAGCCTCGCGCGGCGGACCGATTGCCGCGGTCCGCGACGGCGACACCATCGTCATCGATGTCGCGAACCGGACGCTCGACGTCGACATCTCCGAGCAGACCATGAAAGAGCGGCTGGCGGAGTGGCGCTGCCCCGCGCCGCGGTACACGACCGGCGTGTTCGCGAAATACGTGAAGCTCGTGTCGTCGGCGTCGACGGGGGCGGTGACGGGGTAGCGCGTGACGGGTTCGGGGTTCAGCGTTCAAGGTGCAGCGTTCGTTCGCGTTCGGGGTTCTGAACGAACCTTGAACCCTGAACCCTGAACTCCGAACCCGACGAGGTTCTATGAAGCTGACAGGCGCGCAGATTCTCTGGGAAGCGCTGGTGCGCGAAGGGGTGACCGACGTGTTCGGCTACCCGGGCGGCGCGATCCTTCCGGCCTACGACGCGATGCTGTCGTACCCGATCCGCCACATCCTCGTGCGGCACGAGCAGGGCGCCACGCACATGGCCGATGGCTACGCGCGCGCCAGCGGAAAGGTCGGCGTGGCGATTGCGACCTCCGGTCCGGGCGCGACGAACATGGTCACCGGCATCGCGACCGCGATGATGGACTCGTCGCCGATCGTCTGCATCACCGGACAGGTCGGCAGCAAGCTGATCGGCTCTGACGCCTTCCAGGAAACCGACATCACCGGCATCACGCTGCCGATTACCAAGCACAACTACCTGGTCACCAGCGCCGCCGATGTGGCGCCGGCGGTGCGCGAGGCGTTCGCGGTCGCGCGATCGGGACGTCCAGGCCCGGTGCTGGTGGACATCGCGAAGGACGCGCAGCAGGCGAGCTGCGAGGTGGACTGGGACGCCGCCGAGCCGCATCTCACCGAGGCCTACGATGCCGCGCTGCCGGGCGACGGCGACGTGCACGAGGCGATCGCGCTCATCACCGCCGCCGAGCGGCCGCTGATCCTCGCGGGCCACGGCGTGATGCTGTCGGGCGCCGAACGCCAGATCGTCGCACTGGCCGAGCGGGGGCAGATTCCCATGGCCGTCACGCTGCTCGGCATCGGCGGCGTGGCCGCGTCGCATCCGCTGAACCTCGGCATGATGGGCATGCACGGCGAGGCGTGGGTGAATCACGCGATCCAGGAAGCGGACCTGCTCATCGCGCTCGGGATGCGTTTCGACGACCGCGTCACCGGCAACCTCAAGACCTACGCGTGCCACGCCAAGAAGATCCACGTCGACATCGATCGCGCCGAGCTGAACAAGAACGTGCGCGTGGACGTCGGCATCGCGAAGGACCTGCGCGAAGCGCTCGACGAGTGGCTGCCGCTGGTGCAGCCGGGCGATCGCACCGCGTGGCTCGCGCGCCTCGACGCGCTCAAGGGCGACGCCGCGGTCCGCGACATTCAGAACCTGCCCGACGATGGCCATCTCTACGCCGCGCACGTCATCAACGATCTCTGGCGCCTCACCAAGGGCAACGCCCTCGTCGTCACCGACGTCGGCCAGCACCAGATGTGGGAGGCGCAGTACTACAAGCACAATCGCTCGCGCTCGCTCATCACCTCCGGCGGGCTGGGGACGATGGGCTTCGCGCTGCCGGCGGCGATCGGCGCGAAGATCGCCTGCCCCGAGGCGGAGGTCTGGGTCGTCGCCGGCGACGGCGGCTTCCAGATGACGTGCCCGGAGCTCGCGACGGTGGTGCAGGAGCACCTGGACATCAACATCGCGATCATCAACAACGGTTTCCTCGGCATGGTGCGGCAGTGGCAGGAGTTCTTCTACGACAAGCGGTACGCCGCGACGCCGATCAGCGGACCGAACTTCGCCAAGCTCGCCGACGCGTTCGGCATTGCCGCGACGACCGTGACGAAGCGCGGCGACGTCGAGGGCGCGGTGGAAGCCGCGCGGCGTCTGAAGCGCGCGGCGCTGATTGATTTCCAGGTCGAGCAGGAAGACTCGGTGTACCCGATGGTGCCGGCCGGCGCCGACCTCCACCAGATGATTCGGCGCCCGTCGCCGATCGTCGAGACCGCGGCGGATTGAAAGGAACAAATGCAACCACGAAGACACGAAGGCACGAAGAGAAACACGAAGAAGAATGGTTTTCTTCGTGCGTGCTCCGTGTCTTCGTGCCTTCGTGGTTGCATTTAGGACAACAGACATGCTGCACACATTTGCCGTGTACGTGGACAACAAGCCGGGCGTCCTGAACCGCGTGTCGTCGCTCTTCCGGCGCCGCGCGTTCAATATCGAGTCGCTGACGGTCGGTCACACGGAAACCCCCGGCGTCTCGCGCATGACGGTCGTCGTCGATACCGACGAGTACGGCGCGCGCCGGCTCGAGGCGCATCTCTACAGGCTCGTGCCGTGCCGGCGTGTCGACAACATCACGTCGGTGCCGTCGATCTCGCGCGACCTGGCGTTGATCAAAGTCGCGGCAACGGGGGAGGCGCGGACGCACGTCATGCAGCTGGTGGACGTCTACCGGGCGCGCATCGTGGACGTCAGCCCCGAGTCGCTCGTCATCGAGACGACCGGCACCGAAGACAAGATCGACAGCCTGGTCGAAGTGCTGCGGCCCTTCGGCGTCATCGAGATGGCGCGCACCGGCCGTGTGGCGATGGCGCGCGGCATGCTCCCGGCGCGCCGCGGCTCGCTCCGCCCCGCCTCGTCCTCCGCGTCGGAGATCGGCGGGGATGTGAGCAGCTGTTCGGTGTGATCAACAGAATTGGTGAATTCGTGACTTGGTGACTTGGCGCATTCAACTCACCAACTCACCAACTCACCAACTCACCAATTCACCAATTTCAAGGAGTCGGTATGGCGACGATGTATTACGACGATGCGGCCGACCTCGCGTGCATTCGGGGGCGCAAGGTCGCGGTGATTGGATACGGTTCGCAGGGACACGCGCACGCGTTGAACCTGAAGGACAGCGGCGTCAGCGTCCGCGTGGGGCTGCCGGCGACGAGCCGCTCGCGCGCCAAGGCGCAGGCCGCGGGGCTCACGGTCGGCGAGGTGAGCGAGGTCTCGAAGTGGGCCGACGTCGTGATGATCCTCATTCCGGACACGGCGCAGGGACAGGTGTACCGCGAGGAGATCGCGCCCAACCTCGCCGCGGGCGACATGGTGATGTTTGCCCACGGGTTCAACATCCGCTTTGACGCGATCACGTGCCAGCCCGACGTCGACGTCGCGATGGTGGCGCCCAAGTCGCCAGGGCATCGCGTCCGCGAGCTGTTCGTCGAGGGGGCGGGCACGCCGGCGCTGTTTGCCATTCACCAGGACGCGACGGGCAACGCGCGCGCGCTCACGCTGTCGTACGCGAAGGGAATCGGCGTCACCCGCGCGGGCGTCATCGAGACGACCTTCGCCGAGGAAACCGAAACCGATCTGTTCGGCGAACAGGCCGTGCTGTGCGGCGGCGTCAGCGCGCTCGTCAAGGCGGGGTTCGACACGCTGGTCGAGGCCGGGTACCAGCCGGAGATCGCCTACTTCGAGTGCCTGCACGAGCTGAAGCTCATCGTCGATCTGATCTACCAGGGCGGCCTGAACTACATGCGCTACTCGGTGAGCGACACGGCCGAACACGGCGACTACACCGGCGGACCGCGGATCGTCACCGATGCGACGAGACAAGAGATGCGGAAGATGCTCGCGGAGATCCGCAACGGCACGTATGCGAAAGCGTGGATCGCCGAAAACGAGGCCGGACGGCCGACGTTCAACAAGATGCGCGAAGCCGACCGCAATCACCTCGTCGAGCAGGTGGGCGCGCGCCTGCGCAAGCTGATGCCGTTCCTGAAGCCGGTCACCGCTGACGCGCCCGCGGCGGAACCGGTGGGCACGGGGAGATAGGCCCAATTGCGTAGGCTCTCCCCGGTCGGCAGCTTGACCGCTCAAGACCACACGTAGTAAAGTTTTTGCTCCCTCGGGCGTTTTTCGAGGAAGAGCCTCTGCTTCGTCTTACATGAACAAACTCGTCGAGCGCGAGGACGCGCCTCGAAACGCACTCGTTGCCGCGCCAGCCCTGGCCGTTCAATTCTTTCTGATTCCGTTGGCCGTCGTTGCGATGACGGTCACCGTGTATGTCGGATTCCGCTCGCTGCTGGCCGACGACCGCAACCCGCAGGACTATCTGTCCCAGGTGCGCAACGGCGGCTCGGACCGGCGCTGGCCCGCGGCCTACGAGTTGTCGCGCCGGATGGCCGACCCGAAGGTCCGGGCCGATCGGAGGCTCGGGCCCGCGCTCGTGAAGGCGTTCGTCGCGGCGAAGGACGACGACCCGCGGGTGCGGCAGTATCTGGCGCTGGCGATCGGGCGCCTGGATCCCCCGCTGCCGCCCGAAGCGGTCACCGAACTGGCCAGGACGCTGGACTCGCCGGATGGTGAAGCGCGCCTCGGCGCCATCTGGGCGCTCGGCTCCTCTGGCGATGGGTCAGTCGTCCCGAAGCTGCAGCCGCTCTACGAATCGCCGGACAAGGGCATCCGCAAGATGGTGGTGTACGCGCTGGGGGCGCTGCCGGGCGACGCGCAGCTCGCCACGCTGGGCGCCGCGCTCCAGGATGCCGAGCCCGACGTCCGGTGGAACGCCGCGGTCGCGCTCGCGCGAAAGGGCAGCCACGACGGCGTGCCGATCCTGCGGCAGATGCTCGACCGGCCGTATGTGGAGCAGTCGGTGAAGCGCGAGGTTCGGCAGGACGAAGATCGCGATCCGATTGCCGACGTCATGATCAGCGGTCTCCGCGCGGCGGCGATGCTCAAGGACGAGTCGCTGAAGCCGCTCGTGACGAACCTCAGCCGGCACGATCGAAGCATGAAAGTACGACAGGCAGCGCTAGAAGCCCTCAAGGTAATGGGATAACCGAGACATGGCTGACGAAACGACACCTGAAGGGTCCGCGCCGGCAGCGCCTGCGCCAGCGCACTCGCCCAAGCCGGCGGCACCGCGACCACCGGCGGCGCCGATGCCCGATCTCGCCGGCAAGACGACCTCGCTCGCCTCGGCCGGCGGTGCGGCGGCGGCGAAACCCGCAGCGACAGTCGCCGCGAAAACCGCGGCACGCGCCCCAGACGACGCCTCACCGCTGCTGACGCGCCGCGCCTGGATGGGGCTGGCGTGGGGCACGTTTTCCGCCGCGTCCGCCGCGGCCCTGGCCGCGACCGGGCGGTTCATGTTCCCCAACGTGCTCAACGAGCCGCCGCAACAGTTCAAGGCCGGCTTCCCGAACGAGTACGGCATGGGCGTCGACGAGCGCTGGAAAGAGAAGTTCGGCATCTGGCTGGTGCGCGTTCCCGACGACATCGAGCAGCACGCGAGCGGTTTCTACGCGCTCTTCACGATCTGCACGCACCTGGGCTGCACGCCGAACTACCTGTCGGCGGAAAACAAGTTCAAGTGCCCGTGCCACGGCAGCGGTTACCGCGTGACGGGCGTGAATTTCGAGGGTCCGGCGCCGCGGCCGCTCGAGCGCGCGCGCGTCGCGCTGGCCGACGACGGCCAGATCCTGGTCGACAAGAGCCGCAAGTTCCAGTTCGAGCTCGGCCAGTGGAAAGACCCCGATTCGTTTCTCAAAGCGTGACCGAGGTTGTAGTGCGGACCTTCAGGTCCGCTCTCGCGCAGGCCTGACGGCCTGCACGACATGTGAAGGAACATGGCTGATACCAAGATCGTTGCACCTCAGGAAGGCCCCGGCACCCGGTTCTGGAACTGGCTGACGGAAACGCAGGTCTGGACGTCCGTGTTCCGCCACGGGCGGCCCGACAGCGATCGCAACCGCGTGCTCGTGGTGCTCTCGAATGTCTTCCTCCACCTGCACCCCGTGCGGCTCCGGAAGTCGGGCGTGAAGCTGCGCTACACGTGGTGCATGGGCGGGCTGAGCTTCTTCCTCTTCCTCGTGCTCACGTTCACCGGCCTGCTGCTGATGTTCTACTACCGGCCGACGCTCGAGTACGCCTACACCGACATCGTGGGGCTGCGCGAGCACGTGCCGCTCGGGATCATGCGCGAGATACACCGCTGGGGCGCGCACGCGATGGTCATCACCGTGTGGCTGCACATGTTCCGCGTCTTCATGACCGGATCCTACAAGCCGCCGCGCGAGTTCAACTGGTCGGTCGGCGTCGTCATGCTCGTGCTGACGCTGCTGCTGTCGTTCACCGGCTACCTGCTCCCGTGGGATCAGCTCGCGATCTGGGCCATCACGGTCGGCTCGAACATGGCACGCGCGACGCCGTTCCTCGGCTACGAAGGCCCTGGCGCGCAGCTGCTACGGCTCGGCGACGTGCCGCTGATCCATGCGTACGACGACGCGCGGTTCGCGCTGCTGGGCGGCTCGTTCGTCGGCGAAGGCGCGCTGCTGCGGTTCTACGTGCTGCACTGCGTGGGGCTGCCGCTCGGCATCGCGGTGCTGATGGCGGTCCACTTCTGGCGCATCCGCAAGGACGGCGGCATCTCGGGGCCGCTCTAGACTTGGAGCTCACATGGGTGTGATCAAGGGACTCATCAACGCCGTCGCCGATCCGCGGCTGTTCTTCATGCTCGCGGTGGCGTTGCTGGTCGTGGTGGTCTGGCAGCGGGAGAAGGTCGCGTCGAATGCGGTCGGCTATGGCGCCCTCGGCCTGATCGGCGCGTTCTTCATCTTCGGCACCTTCGATGTGAACTTCCGGCAGATTGTCACCAAGCCGGACAACGTGCCCATCGTCGGCCTGATTTTCCTGCTCGTCTTCTTCGTGTGGTACTCGATCAAGGAAGGCGTCCTGAACGACCGCCGGATTGTGGCCGGGAAGGGACCCATCGAGAAGGAGGAGTCGGATCGCGTCTGGGTGTGGCCGGATCTGGTCTACATCGAGCTCATCGCGCTCACCCTGTGCTCCGTCGTCCTCATCGTGTGGTCGATCTTCCTGAAGGCGCCGCTCGAGCAGCCCGCCAACCCCGCGAACACGCCGAACCCGTCGAAGGCGCCGTGGTACTTCCTCGGGCTGCAGGAGATGCTGGTCTACTTCGACCCGTGGCTCGCCGGCGTCGTGCTGCCGGGCCTCATCATCGTCGGGCTGATCTGCATCCCGTACATCGACAGGAACCCGAAGGGCAACGGCTACTACACGTTCGCCGAGCGCAAGGCGGAAATCACGATCTTCCTGTTCGGGTTCGTCGTGCTCTGGTGCTCGCTGATCGTCCTCGGGACGTTCCTGCGCGGCCCGAACTGGAATTTCTTCGGGCCGTTCGAGTTCTGGGACCTCCACAAGCTGGCGGCGCTGACCAACGTGAACCTGTCGGAGTACATCTGGGTGCGCGCCTTCGGGATGGGGCTGCCATCGCAGTGGTTCATCCGCGAGCTCTTCGGCATGCTGTTCGTGCTCTTCTATGTCTTCGCGCTGCCGGTGCTCCTGGCGAAGCTCTGGTTCAAGGCGTACTACGAGAAGCTCGGCGCGCCGCGCTACTACGTGGGCGTCGTGCTGTTCCTGATGATGATGTCGCTGCCGATGAAGATGCTCGCGCGCTGGCTCTTCAACCTGAAGTACATCGTCGCGATCCCTGAATTCTTCTTCAATATTTAAATCATGGCTGACAAGAAGAGTGTTGGGCACGCCTTCAACATCGACTTTCTGAACGTCGTCTTCGCGGCGTCCAGTGTGTTCTTGTTCCTGTCGGTCATCTGGATGGTCTGGGATGACTTCGACCGCGACTGGAAGAACACGCAGCGGCGCTTCGCCCAGCTCGAGTATCAGGTCACGCAGGCCAGCCTGCAGCAGGCGGGCCGGTCCGTCGACCGGAACAAGCTGACCGCGCTGCAGCAGCAGGAGGCGGCGGCACGGAAGAACGTGCAGGCGAACCAGGCGAAGGTCGACGACCTGCAGGGCAAGCTCGAGGACGCCGAGAATCGCCTGTTCCGCGCGACCACCGCCTTCCAGACGATGAAGGCGACCTACGACCAGGATCGCTACGACTTCGAGGCGTCGCGGGCCCGCGGCCTGTCGAGTGCGGCGAAGAAGGAGCAGATCGCCAGGGACGAGGAGCGCCGTCTCCGCGAGCTGGACCTTGCCCGGGAAAAGGCCGAGGCGGACAAAGCCGGCGTGCAGCAGCAGCTCGGGCAGTACACGGGGCAGGTCGCCGCGGTCGTCAAGCAGATCGAGGAGATCACGGCCGAGCAGAATCGCCTGCGGAAGCGGCTGGACGTCATCGCGCCGAGCGTGGTGAAGGACTACTTCAGGAACGCGCCGCTGCTCGATTTTCTGGCGCCCACCCTCAAGATCCAGCAGATCATCCTGCCCAACGTCGTCGACGATGTGAACTTCATCCGCGTGGCGAAGATGGACCGGTGCCAGACGTGCCATCTGGCCATCGACAAGAAGGGCTACGAGAAGTACCCGCAGCCGTTCACCACGCACCCGGATCTGGCGACGTATCTCGGGGGCAACTCACCCCATCCGATCGACAAGACCGGGTGCACGGTGTGCCACGAAGGCATGGGGCAGTCGGTGAGCTTCCGCGACGCGGCCCACATGCCGAGCAACGAGAAGCAAAAGGAAGAGTGGGAGAAGACGTACCACTGGGAAGAGCCGCACCTGTGGGACTACCCGATGCTGCCGGTGAAGATGACCGAAGCGTCGTGTGCGAAGTGCCACAAGCAGCAGATCTACATCCCGAAGGCCGACACGCTCAACCTCGCGTACGCGACCTTCGAGCGCGCCGGCTGCTTCGCGTGCCACAAGACCAAGGGCTTCGAGAACGTCAAGAAGCCGGGGCCGATCCTGACGAAGATCGACTCCAAGCTGTCGCCGGAGTGGGTGAAGACCTGGATCCGCAATCCGCGCGCCGTGAAGCCGACGACCTGGATGCCGCGCATCTGGTACAACTCGAACAACAGCGGGTCGGCAGACGCGCCGCGCAACGAGGCCGAGATCGACGCCATCGCCGCGTATCTCTTCGCGAACGCCGAGAAGCACGAGCCCGCGGTGAAGAACCCGCCGCGTGGCGACGCGAAGAACGGCGAGCAGATCGTCAAGCAGATCGGCTGTCAGGGCTGTCACGTCGTCGGCGAGGGATCGCGTTCCGACGCGGGTCCGCGCCGCACGTTCGGCCAGCCGCTCGAGAACATCGGCAACAAGACGTCCTACGAGTGGATCTACAACTGGGTGCGGGATCCGAAGCACTACAGTCCCGCGACCTACATGCCGAGCCTGCGCCTGACCGACTCGCAGGTCGCCGATGTCGCGACGTTCCTCGTGGGCCTGAAGGGCGCCACCGGCGACGCCGCGAAGGCGACGCCCGACGCGACGGTCACCGACCTTGTCCTGCTCGACTACCTGAAGAACGTGATGCCGTTGGAGGACGCGAAGGCGCGGATGGCGACGCTCGGCCCGCAGCAGCGGCAAATAGAGCTCGGGCAGCGCGCCATCAGCCGGTACGGCTGCTTCAGCTGCCACGACATCAAGGGGTTCGAGACCGCGCAGTCGATCGGGACCGACCTGTCGGAAGAGGGCAGCAAGCTGGTGACGCGGCTCGATTTCGCGTTCATCACCGATATCCCGCACACGTCGAAGACGGCGTGGTTCAGGACCAAGCTCCACGATCCGCGAGTCTTCGACACGGGCCGCGTGCTGCAGCCGCTCGAGAAGCTGCGCATGCCGAACTTCGACTTCAACGAGGAGGAAGTCAACCGGCTGCTCACCGCGCTGATGAGCTTCCAGCGCGAGATTCAGCCGCCGGCGGCGATGCCCGTGCAGTCGGCGAAGCGGGATTTCCTCGACGCGGGCCGAACGCTCGTCCACCGGCGCAACTGCGTTGGCTGTCACATCATCGAAGGTGCCGGCGGCGACTTCCTCAAGCTGGTGGCCGATCCGTCGCTCGGGCCGCCGATGCTGACGCCTGAAGGCGCGCGCGTGCAGCCGGACTGGCTCTACGCGTTCGTTCGCGGACCGATCACCATCCGTCCGTGGCTAGGCGTACGCATGCCGACGTTCGGTCTCGACGACCGGAATCTGAACGGCGTCATCAACTATTTCGGGTCGATTTCGAACTCGATCGGTCCGTTCCAGTCACACGAGGCGGTCAAGGTATCGAATGCCGACAGCGCCAAGTCGCTGTTCGAGCTGCTGAAGTGTCAGCAGTGTCACGTGCTCGGCGCGATTCCGAAAGATCAGCCGACCTCCAACCTGGCACCGGACCTCCGCATGGCGTCCGAGCGCCTGCAGCCCGACTGGATTCTCGAATGGCTGAAGAAGCCGTCCGACATCCTGCCTGGCACGCGGATGCCGGCCTTCTGGCCGGATTACCCGAAGTCGTTCTACCCGCAGATGGGCGGTGACGCGGAGGCGCAGATTCGCGCCATCCGCGATCACTTGCTGACGTTCAGGGGCGGCCCGAGCCCGAAAGTGGGCGGAGCCAAGAGCGCGAACAACAACTAGAATTGGTGAGTTGGTGAGTTGGTAAATTCAAATTCAACGCGCCAATTCACCAAGTTACCAATTCACCAAGTTACCAAGGCGCTAGCTCACCGCCTGTTGACTGCCGTCCAGCCCCAGGAGTAGCGTGCGCGTCACCTGAGAGAGGTGACGCCATCCTGAACACTTTCAAAAGTGAAGTCCTGCTGTTGCAGACACCCACGTGAAGACGGCGCGGTGCGTCTCAAGGTTCATCAGGCGACGGGTTCCTCGAAATCGTCGAATGATCGGGCGGGGCTTCGTCCAGGGCCACGCGCAGAAAACTGCGGAGCGCCAACGAGTCGGTCGTGCGCAGGCAATCCCGCGTTCCGAGTCGATCCCTTCGAAATAGTCGACCAGCAGCAGCCGGGAATAGCGACTAGGCGACCGCTACTAAGCGCCAGGCCCGGCCGTCCCATGACCGGCGCGTAGAAACGGCCGCACACGTCTTCGACGGACCGATCGAAGTCATGGGCCTCGAGTAGCGCATTCAGCCGCGTGTAGAACGGATGCCCCGGCGACACCGGCAGATCCGAGGTTGCGATCCACAACGGGGGTTGGTCGGTCTCTCGGGTGCCCATCGCCATGCGCGCGATTGTAGTACAAGAACCACGCTGCCGAGACCGACTCGTCAGCCGCTATCGACTTTCACCACGGACTGTTAACGGCGGATCTGGGCGCTGCCGGTCCCGACGGCGTAACGGGCGGCGAGTTCAGCGAAGAAGGTGGGCGAAGGAAGGGCACAAGCGTGGAGCGGTGTCCGAGAAATACCGAGGAATCGGGCTCCAGTCGATTCCACGTCGACGAGGACTGAACTGACGGTCTCCGGAGCTGGAAGCATGTGGCGCCGAGAAAACGTTGGCCGCACTCGGCGGAGCTTGGTGTATAACAGTGCCCATCCGGGCGGCCAAAATGGAAATCCCGGCCATCAAGGGGATGTAGTTCCGCCACGTCCGCAAATTACGACGGCCTGCTGAATGAGGCTGGGGAGGGACGAATGATGAGTGCTCGTACACGTCGCGCGACCCTGCTGTCGGTCGTCGCGTTCACGCTCTGGAGCGTCGGCCTCACTCCATTGATCATCGACCGCGCTTCGCCGGTGGCCGCGGCGCAGCGCCCATGCATCACGCTGCCCGACGCCGTGCCGTCGTGGGCGGCGGCGCGCGAGCGGAACCCGCGGGTGTGCCCGCCGGCGCCGGAAACCACGTACACGCTGCGCACGACCGACGAGCAGAGTCTGGATCCCATGTGGAAGACGAGCTACTCCGCTTACGCCACGTACGACGTGTTCTTCGCGCTCGACGTCAGTGGGACCGTGACGGATGAGCATTCGTACACGCTCGAAATCTTTGCGCCGGGCGGCCTCCCATATCAGCGCATCGACGTGACGTACACATCCACGAGCTGCACGCCGACATTCGCGTGCTCGGTCGATCAGACGAGCGACGGCATCCGCGTCTGGACATCGCTGCCGGTCGCGGGAACGACGATCCAGGGGTCCCAGCTCTATGGGACATGGACCGCCGACGCGTACATCGACGGCGCCGGGAGCCCGAATGTGAGCACGTTTTTCGACATCACGTCGTGAGGCAACGATCGGCACCAGCACGGGCACGGACGGATCGGCCTCATTGCGGTGCTCTTGAACCGGTGTCACGGCGGGAAAGTCGCGGGAGTCGGTGGGCCCGAACACAATTGCCCGCCCGAGCCTGTTGATACCTACGAAGCGACCAATGATGTGAGCGCCATGGGACGGCCGAATTGGGGAATGCGATGCCCTGAGTGCCGCTGTAGCATCCTCCGCGAACAGACCGCCCCATCTCGCGCACATCGTCGAGACCCTTCTTTCGCTTATTCTGTCTCATGGTTCGCGTGTTCTGGCGTTCCTGATGCGTAGACACGCTACGAAATAGACGAGAATTCCTTCTCGTGAAGAATCTGATCCCTTCGTCGGAGACTCTCCACAAGCAACCGCTTGGGTGTTTGCCACGGTTTGCCACGGACGCCGGGAGACGGCGCCACGAACGGCGACGGTTGGCGATGATGCAGGAGAGTTGGCGAAGGAACGCGACGAACAGAAACGGTCGGCGGTTATGTGGAACGGCTTAGAAGACAGATTCCCTTGTTTCGCTGATTTGTCGGTTTTCGGCCGTTTCTAAAGCCGAACCAGTTCAGCAGGTTGTGGAAGTTGTCGCAGCTGCCCCGCAGGCCGGTCAGTCAGTGAGGGTCGGGCCCACCCGACCCACCCGACCCACCCGACCCGACCCACCCGACCTACGTGATGGCCGTGGTCTGCGCCGGCGCGGCCACGGGAACCTCACGCGCCTCGGGACCGGTGTAGATCTGCCGCGGCCGCGCAATCTTCTGCTCGGGATCGAGCAGCATCTCCTCCCACTGCGCCAGCCAGCCCACGGTCCGCGGAATCGCGAACAGCACCGGAAACATCGCGACCGGGAACTTCAGGGCCTGATAGATGAGCCCGGAGTAGAAGTCGACGTTCGGATAGAGCTTGCGGCTGACGAAGTACTCGTCCTCGAGCGCGATGCGTTCGAGCTCCAGCGCCACGTGAATGAGCGGGCTGCGCCCCTGGACCGCGAACACCGCGTCGGCCATCTCCTTCAGGATGCGCGCGCGGGGATCGTACGACTTGTAGACGCGGTGGCCAAATCCCATCAGGCGGCCTTCGCCCGCCTTCACCTTCTTCACGAATGCCGGCACGTTGGCGACCGATCCAATCTCGCCGAGCATGGCCAGCACCGCTTCGTTGGCGCCGCCGTGGAGCGGCCCGTAGAGCGCCGCCGCGGCCCCGGCGAGCGCCGAATACGGATCCACGTGCGAGCTGCCGATGCCCCGCATCGCGCTGGTGCTGCAGTTCTGCTCGTGGTCGGCGTGCAGGGTGAAGAGGACGTCCATCGCGCGGACGAGCGCGGGATGGGGCCGGTACTTGGCATCTGTCATCTTGAACATCATGCTCAGGAAATTCGAGGTGTAGCCCAGCTCGTTGTCGGGAGTGACGTAGGCCAGACCCTGGCTGTGCCGGTACGCGAAGGCGGCGATGGTCGGCACCTTGCCGATGAGCCGCAGCATCTGGAGATGCCGCGACTGGATGCTGCCGATCTGTTTCGCGTCCGGATAGAACGTGGACAGCGCGCCGATGGTGCTGAGGAACATGCCCATCGGGTGCGCGTCGTACCGGAAGCCTTCCATGAACTTCTTGATGTTCTCGTGCACCAGCGTGTGCAACGTCACCTGCTCGCTCCATGCGGCGAGCTCGCCGGGCGACGGCAGCTCGCCGAAGATCAGGAGGTAGGCGACGTCGAGGAAGCTGCGGCGCTCGGCCAGCTGCTCGATCGGGTAGCCGCCATAACGGAGGATGCCTCGGTCGCCGTCGATGTAGGTGATGCGGCTTCGGCAGCTCGCGGTGTTCATGAAGGCCGGGTCGTACGTCATCAGCCCGAAGTCCTCCGGACCGGTCTTGATTTTGCGGAGCTCGGGCGCCGGAATGGCGCCGTCGGTGATGGGGATTTCGTACTGTTTCCCGGTCCGGTTATCGGTGACGGAGAGCGAATTCTGGCCCATGTGTAGCCTCCGGGGACGACGGCAGTGACGGAAATCCGTCGAAAGGCACCCCGGAAACTGGGCAGTGCAAGCTCAGTGCCGGTATAATCGGTCGGATGTTTCGGCCGTACCGGGGAGTCCTGCCCCGCGTTCACCCCGCAGCCTTCACATGGACGGAAACTTGAAGATCTGAGGATTTCAGGGTTTGAGGATCTAAGGGGATCTATCTGCGGATTTGAGGATGCAGGGCGGGCCTTTCAGGCGCACCTGACGAAGGTGGGCCCGCCGCCTGACGACGGTGGGCCCGCCTGACGAAGGTGGGCCCCTGAACGAACGTAGTGCAGGCCTTCAGGCCTGCTGCGCTCGCGACGCGACGATACAACATGCCCGGTACACAACCAGCACGAGGCACCCGCGATTTTCTGCCCGATGACATCCGTCGTCGTGAGTATGTCATTCGCATCGTGCGCGATGTCTATGAACGCTATGGCTTTGAACCCCTCGAAACGCCCGCGTTCGAGAACATCGAGACGCTGCTCGGCAAGTACGGCGAGGAGGGCAACAAGCTCATTTTCAAGATCCTGAAGCGCGGCGAGCACGAGGCGAGCGGCGAGGCGGACCTGGCGCTGCGCTACGACCTCACCGTCCCGCTGGCCCGCGTCGTCGCGCAGTATCAGAACGAGCTGCCGCGGTTCTTCAAGCGGTATCAGATCCAGCCGGTCTGGCGCGCGGATCGTCCCGCGCGCGGGCGGTTTCGCGAGTTCTCCCAGTGCGACATCGACGCGATCGGTTCGACATCGCCCGTTGTCGAGGTCGAAATACTGAGTGCCGTCAGTGAGATCCTGAAGACGCTGGGGTTTGAAGACTTCATCATCCGTTTGAACGATCGTCGGTTGCTCGATGCCCTGCTCCAGGCTGCTGGAGTTCCGGCACTCCTCACGGCGCCAGCGCTCGTGACCATCGACAAACGCGAGAAAATTGGACGTGATGGGGTGATCGCCGAGCTGGTCGATCGCGGCCTCGAACCGCATGTGGCCAATCGATGCATAGAGCTTCTGACGCCAGATACCGAAAACAGAACCTTTAGCCAGCTTGCGGGCGATCCAAGCTTGAACGATGCGATCCTTGATCATCTGCGCGAGGCCGTGCGCCCTCACCCAGACGGGCTGGTGGCGTTGCAGAGCCTCGCGAACATAAGGTCAATCGCACACGGAACGCCAGCATGGGAGAGGCTGGCCTTCGACCCGAGTCTTGCGCGCGGGCTGTCGTACTACACAGGCGCGATCATGGAGATTGCGGTCGAGGGCATTGGCAGCCTCGGCGGCGGAGGGCGATACGACAACCTGGTCGGCATGTTCCTCGGGCGCGACGTGCCGGCGTGCGGCTTTTCGCTGGGGCTCGAGCGGATCATCGTGCTGATGACCGAGCGGAACATGTTCCCGCCAGCCGTGGCCCTCGGCGCGGTAGACATCCTGGTGACAATCTGGAGCGACGAGTCCCGGGCTGCCTCCGTGGCGCTCGCCGCCGATCTGCGGAAGAGCGGGCTGCGGGTCGACGTGTATCCCGAAGCGGATAGACTGGGTAAGCAGTTCAAGTACGCCTCCAGCCGGAACGTACCCTTCGTAGCGATCCTCGGCGACGACGAACGGGCGAGGGGCGAGGTGGCTGTGAAGGACCTTCGCAGCGGCGAGCAGGCAGCGATGCCGCGGCATGAGGTCGGCAGTTTCGTCGCGGCGAACCGAGAACCGAGAACCGAGAACCGAGAACCTAGAACCGAGAACCTAGAACCGAGAACGAACCCTGAACCTTGAACCCTGAACGCTGAACCTAGAAGTCTTGTCGAATGCCTGAACAACTCGGCGATCTCACCCGGACGCATACCTGCGGCGCGCTGCGGGCCGACGATGTCGGCGCGGAAGCGGTGCTGCTCGGATGGGTGCACCGCATCCGCGACCTCGGCGGCGTGACCTTCATCGACATCCGCGACCGCGCGGGCGTGTCGCAGGTGGTCGTGCGCGAAGACGACGCGCTGATGGCGGTCGCGAAGCGGCTGCGATCCGAATACGTGATTGGCGTCTCGGGCGTCGTGCAGCGGCGGTCGGCAGACACGGTGAACGCCCGGCTGGCGACCGGCGAAGTCGAAGTGCTGGCGCGGCAGATCCGCCTGCTCAACGAAGCGAAGACGCCGCCGTTCCAGATCGCCGAGGACGGCCCGGTGTCGGAGGACGTCCGGCTGCGCTATCGCTATCTGGATCTGCGCCGCCCGCGCCTGCAGCACAACCTCGGCCTGCGCCACCGCGTCTCGATGGCGATCCGGAAGTACTTCGACGCCAACGGCTTCTGGGAGGTCGAGACGCCGATCCTCGCGAAGTCGACGCCGGAAGGCGCCCGCGACTTTCTCGTGCCCAGCCGCGTGCACCCCGGCGAGTTCTACGCGCTGCCGCAGTCGCCGCAGATCTTCAAACAGATCCTGATGATCGCGGGGACCGACCGCTACTTCCAGATCGTGCGCTGCTTCCGCGACGAGGACCAGCGCGCCGATCGGCAGCTCGAGTTCACGCAGGTGGACGTCGAGATGTCGTTCGCGCGGCCCGAGACGATCTACGGAATGATCGAGCCGCTGATGCAGCAGATCTTCAGGGAGATCGGCCGCGAGGTGACGCTGCCGTTCCGGCGCATGGGCTACGCTGACGCCATCGCGAAGTACGGGTCCGACAAGCCCGACCTGCGCTGCGGCCTCGAGATCCACGATCTGTCCGACGCGTTCCGTGACTCGGAGTTCCGCGTGTTCAAGCAGATCATCGCCGACGGTGGCGTCGTGCGCGGCTTCGCCGTGCCGGGCGGCAACCGCTACTCGCGCAGCCAGCTCGACGTGCTCGTCGATCAGGCGAAGCAGATGGGCTTCACCGGACTGATCTGGGTCCGCCCGGGCGAGCCGCCGCTCTGTTCCGTGAAGTCGCTGAGCGAGGCGACGCTCCGACCCGCACTCGACCGCGTGAAGGCGTCGGCCGACGACCTGCTGTTGATGGCCGCCGGTCCCCCAGACGGCACGTCGATGCTGCTCGGCGAGCTGCGCCTCGCGATCGCGAAGAAGGAGAACCTGCTCGGTCCCGACGCCTTCGAGCTCCTGTGGGTCACCGACTTCCCGCTGCTCGAGTACCACGCCGAGGACGGCCGCTGGTACTCGATGCACCACCCGTTCACGGCGCCGCACGACGACGATCTCGACAAGCTCGAGAGCGACCCGGGCGCGGTCCGCGCGAAGGCCTACGACCTGGTGTTGAACGGCTCCGAGATCGGCGGCGGCAGCGTCCGTATTCACGACGCGGCCCTGCAGGCGCGGATCTTCAGGCGCCTCGGCATCACCGACGAAGAGGCGAAGCTGCGGTTCGGCTTCTTCCTCGAGGCGCTCGAGTACGGCACGCCGCCGCACGGCGGCATCGCGCTGGGGCTCGACCGTATCGTCGCGACGCTGTGCGGCGAGACGTCGATCCGCGAGGTGATCGCGTTTCCGAAGACGGCGAGCGCCGTGGATCTGATGGCGGGGGCGCCGTCGCCGGTGGACGCGAAACAGTTGCGTGAGCTGCACTTGAAGCCACAGAATTGATCTGATGAAGCGCATCACGGTCCCCGAAGAGGGGATTGAAACGCTGTTCGGCTCCTACGACGAGAACCTCAAGCACCTCGAAGCGCTGTTCAACGTCCGCATCCGCACGCAGGGACACGACCTGCTCGTCGACGGGGACTCGCCCAGCATCGAGCGGGTCGACCGCGTGGTCGGGCAGCTCTCGTCGCTGCTCCGCGACGGCTTCAAGCTGTCGAACACGGACGTGAAGACCGCGTCCGATCTGGTGGCGCAGGACGCGTCGGTCGATCTCAAGGATCATTTTCTCAAAGGGAGCCTGACCGCGGCGGGGAAGCGCCGCGTGGCGCCGAAGACCGTCAACCAGCGCCGCTACCTCGACGCCATCGAGCAGCACGACATCGTGTTCGGCATCGGCCCGGCCGGCACCGGCAAGACGTACCTGGCGATGGCCGAGGCCGTCGCGTTTCTCGTGGCGAAAAAGGTCAGCCGCATCATCCTGGCGCGGCCCGCCGTCGAGGCGGGCGAGAAGCTGGGATTCCTGCCGGGCGATCTGCAGGAGAAGGTCAACCCCTACCTGCGTCCGCTCTACGACGCGCTGTACGACATGCTCGACGCCGAGCGCGTGGCGCGGTACATCGAGCGCGGCACGATCGAAATCGCGCCGATCGCGTTCATGCGCGGCCGCACGCTGAACGATTCGTTCGTGATCCTCGACGAGGCGCAGAACACCACGTCCGAGCAGATGAAGATGTTCCTGACCCGCCTCGGGTTCGGCGCGAAGGCCGTCATCACCGGGGACATCACCCAGATCGATCTGCCGATCGGCCGGACCTCCGGGCTGGTCGAGGCGATGAAGGTGGTCGGCGCGATCGAGGGCATCTCGTTCGTCCACTTCGACGACAAGGACGTCGTGCGTCACAAGCTGGTCCAGCAGATCGTGAAGGCCTACGAGGTGTTCTCCGGCGGCAATGGCCGTCCCTCGACAGGCTCGGGACGTGGTGAGCCCGTCGAACCGCGCAGCCATGGCTGATGGTGATCAACCGTCCGCTCGCGCCAGAGCCCGGCGAGCGTCGGCGGGGGCGCCCAGGCGCCTGAGGCGCGAGGGCGGCCGGCTTCGCGTGCTCGTGTCCGACGAGCAGGGACGACGCGTGGCGGTGCCCGGGCTGGCCGCCTGGCTCGGGCGTGTGGCGCCCCCGAGCGCGCGCGGCGTGGTCAGCGTCGCGCTGGTCAGCGACGTCCGGGTCCGCGCGCTGAACCGCGCGTATCGCCGCAAGGACTACCCGACCGACGTCCTCTCGTTCCCGGCTGCGAATTCCAGCTCCCGAGCGAATCCCGAATCCCGAGCGAATTCCAAATCCCGAGTGAATCCCAAATCCCGAGCGAATCCCGAATGCCGAGCGAATCCCAAATCCCGAATCCCGAGTCCCGTCTCCTTTCTCGGAGACATCGTCATCGCGCGCGGCGTCGCGCGTCGTCAGGCGCGCGACGCGCGCCACTCCGAGCTGACCGAGCTCAAAGTCCTCGCGTTGCACGGCCTGCTGCACCTGCTCGGCTACGATCACGAGCGTGACGAGGGCCGGATGCGCCGTGTCGAACAGCGCCTGCGGCGGAAAGGCGGCCTGCCCGACGGTCTGATCGAGCGAGCACGGACATGATTCCGCTCAGTGTCTTCCTCCTCGCGTGCGCCGCCGTCTACCTTGGCGCCATTGAGTCGGCGTTCAGCGCGCTCATGAGGCTGTCGTTGCGCCTGCTGGCCGAGCGCAGCAGCCGCCCCGGCGCGCTCAGCACCTACCTGGACGACCCGCTGCTGCTGTTCATTCCGACGCGCCTGCTGCTCGGTCTCGTGACCGGCGCGGTGGCGGCGCTGCTCGCGCGCGGCATTGGCGTGGACAGCGCGCACACCCTGTCGCTCGTGCTCCTGTCGCTGGCGGCGTTCGTCCTGGTGTGCGGGCTGCTGCTGCCGCTCGCGATCGTCGGCCGCGATCCGGAGCGCGTGCTCGAAGTGATGCTGCCGACCTTCGGTCCGATTGCCCGGGCGCTGGGCCCGATGACGCGCTGGATTGCGCGCATGGTCGCGACCGCGAAGCGCCCGGGCCCCGTGCCGACGGCCGACGAAGCCGCCGAGGAAGCCAACGTGGTGGCGAAGGCGTATATCGACACGGCGGAGCAGGAGGGGCTCATCGAAGGCGAGGAGCGCCGTCTGCTGCAGAGCATCGTGGACTTCGGCGACACGCTCGTCCGCGAGGTGATGACGCCGCGGCCGGACATCGTCGCGGTCCGCGAGAGCGCGACCGTCGGCGACGTGCGCGCGCTGTTCCGCGAGCAGGAGTACTCGCGCTTCCCGGTGTACAAGGACAGCCTCGACAACATCTCCGGCTTCATCTTCGTGAAGGACCTCGTCACGCTCAGCACGGACGATGATGCGCGGCCGATTACGGGCCTGTTGCGTCCCGCGGTCGTGGTCCCGGAGACCAAACGGGTGCCTGAGCTGTTGAAGCAGTTCCAGCGGCAGCAGACGCAGTGCGCGATCGTCGTCGACGAGTATGGCGGGACCGCGGGTCTGGTGACCATCGAGGACCTGCTCGAGGAGATCGTCGGCGAGATCCGCGACGAGTACGACGTCGAGTCCGAGCCGATCGTCGACGAAGGCGGCGGCCACATCGTGTTCAGCGGCAAGGTGAACGTCGACGAGGTCGCCAGGCGGCTGGACGTCGAGATCGAGCGTGAGGGCTTCGAGACTGTCGGAGGGTATCTGCTCTCGCATATCGGCCGCGTGCCGACGGTCGGCGAGAAGTTCGAGATCGACGGGCTGAGCGTCGAGGTGCTCGACGCCGAGCGCCGCCGCATCAACAAGGTGAGGATCGGTAAGAGGCTCTCCACCACGGAGGACACGGAGGACACGGAGGCGAAAACCAGATCGGTGTGATGCTGCCATGAAATACGGATGTGTCTCTCTCATCGGCCGCCCGAACGCCGGCAAGTCGACGCTGCTGAACCGGCTGGTGGGCTCGAAGCTCGCCATCGTCTCCGACAAACCGCAGACGACGAGGAACCGGATTCTGGGGGTACGGAACTACCCTGATGCGCAGGTGGTGTTTCTCGATACGCCCGGCATTCACCGCCCGCTGCACCGCATGAACGTTCGGATGGTGGACGCCGCGGTCGACACGATCCGCGAAGTTGACGTGCTTGGCCTCGTCGTGGACGTCACCGAGCCGCCTGGCAAGGGCGATCGCTTCGTGCTCGATCTCGTCAAGCACGCGACGGCACCGGTCGTCCTGATCCTCAACAAGATCGATCTGATCAAGAAGACCAGGCTGCTGCCGATCATGCAGGCGTACAGCGAGCTGGGGAGCATTGCCGAGATCGTGCCGGTATCGGCCGCCACCGGCGACAACGTCGACCGGCTCGAGCGGGTGCTCATCGATCGCCTGCCGGAAGGGGAGCCGCGGTATCCGGCCGACTACCTGACCGACCAGCCCGAGCGGTTTTTCGCCGGAGAAATCGTCCGGGAGAAGCTGCTGCAATTCACCCACGCCGAGATCCCGTTCTCGAGCGCCGTGGTGATCGACCGGTTCGAGGAGCCGGAGACCCCCAAAGGGCTGCTGAAGCTGTACTGCACCATCGTGGTCGAGCGGGAATCGCAGAAACCCATCGTCGTCGGGCGCGGCGGCGAGATGATCAAGCGCATCGGCACCGCGGCCCGCGAGGACCTCGAGCGTTTCTTCGATACGAAGGTGTATCTCGACCTCCACGTCCGCGTGAAGTCGGAGTGGCGGGAGGACGAGGGCGTGCTGAACGACATCGGTCTGAAGTAGACTTATAACCCGCCTCTCGGATGCCGCTGTACACCACCGACGCCCTGATTTTGAGGACTTACACGCTCGGTGAGTCGGATCGCCTCGTCGTGTTTCTGACGCGTGATCGCGGGAAGAAGCGCGGCGTGGCGAAGAACGCGCGGCAGAGCCGCCGGCGATTCGGCGGCGGGCTCGAGCCGCTCACCTACGGCCGCGTCGCCTACGTCGAACGCGAGCGCCGGGAGCTGGTGAGGCTGGACTACGTCGAGCAGCGGCGGTCGCCGCTGTCGGCGGTGGATGGTGAGGCGCTCGGGTACGTCAGCTACTTCGCCGAGCTGATCGACGAGTGGGCGCAGGAGGCCGACCCGAACGAGCCGCTGTTCCGCCTCGGCGTGTCGATGGTCGACGCGATCGCGGTCGGCGTGCCGATCGAACCGCTCGCGCGCTATTTCGAGTACTGGCTGCTGCGGCTGCAGGGCGTGTATGAAGTGGACGCCCGGCTGTCCGAGGAAGCCCGCGCGTTTCTCGGCACGGCGCGCGGCCTCAGCCCGTTCGGCCTCGGCGGGGTGGTGGTGTCGCGCCGGGCGCTCGTCGAGCTCGAGGCGTCGCATCGCGCGCTGATCGCGATGCATCTGGAGAAGGACTTGAAATCAGTGCGGGTGTTGAGGGAGATGCGGAGATAGCCGTAGATGCGGAGATAGCCGTAGTGCAGGCCTTCAGGCCTGCCGTGACCATGACGTTTCAAAGTCTGATCCTGAAGTTGTCCGAATTCTGGGCGTCGCGCGGGTGCGCGCTGCAGCAGCCGCTCGACGTCGAGGTCGGCGCCGGCACGATGCACCCCGAGACGTTTCTGCGCGTGCTGGGGCCCGCGCACTGGAACGTCGCGTACGTGCAGCCGTCGCGCCGTCCGGCCGACGGCCGCTTCGGCGAGAACCCGAACCGTCTGTTCAAGCACCACCAGTTTCAGGTGGTCCTCAAGCCGGCGCCGGACGAAGTGCAGCAGTTGTATCTGGACAGCCTCGAGGCGTGCGGCATCAACCCGCGGCAGCACGACATCCGGTTCGAAGAGGACAACTGGGAGTCGCCGACGCTCGGCGCGTGGGGCATCGGCTGGCAGGTGATGTTCGACGGCATGGAGATCTCGCAGTTCACCTACTTTCAGCAGGCCGGGGGGCTCGAGCTGGCGCCGATTTCCGCCGAGCTCACCTACGGCCTGGAGCGGATTGCGATGGTGCTCCAGCGCGTGGACAGCGTGTACGACCTCGAGTGGGCGCCCGGCGTGACATACGGCGAGGTGCGGTTGCGTGAGGAGGTCGAGCAGTCGAAGTACGTGTTCGGGCAGGTCGAGCTGGAAGGCGCCGACTTCGGCGCGTTCCATCGCGATCTGTTCGAGCGGTACTATCAGCTGTCGGGCGCGCTCTTGAAGGCCCGGCTGATCTGGCCCGCGCTCGAGCATTGCCTGAAGTGCTCGCACCTGTTCAACATTCTCGACTCGAGCAACAGCATCGGCGTCACCGAACGGACGGCCTTCATCCTGCGCATCCGGCAGCTCGCCGTCGGGATCGCGAAGGCGTACGTCGAAGCAACCGCGCCGAACGCCGATCCGTCGCTCGCCCCGGGGGACGCGCGCTGATGGACCGCGAACTGCTGCTGGAGATCGGGTGCGAGGAACTGCCGGCGAGCTGGCTGCCGGGTCTGACCCAGCAGGTTGGCGAGATCGTCGCGGCCGAGCTGCGCGAGCATCGTCTCGCGCCGGAGTCGCCGGTCGAGACGTTCAGCACGCCCCGCCGGCTGACCGTCCGCATCGTGAGGATTCCCGAGCGGCAGGCCGATCTCGAAGAGCTCGTGAACGGCCCGCCGGTGTCTGCCGCCTTCAAACCGGACGGCACGCCGGCGCCGGCGGCGGCGGGATTTGCCGCGAAGCAGGGCGTCGAGGTCGGCGCGCTCGAGCGCATCCAGACGCCGAAAGGCGAGTACCTGGCGTTCCGCAGGCGGCAGCGCGGCAGGGCCACGGTGGACGTGCTGCCGGACGTCCTGAGAGGCACGCTCCGCAACCTGGCGTTCCCGAAGGCCATGCACTGGGACGCCACGCTCGAAGACGGTCGCGGCGATCTGACGTTCGGGCGGCCGATCCGCTGGATGCTGTTTCTCTACGGCGGCCGCGTCGTGCCGTTCGCGATCACGCGCACGGCGGCGGCGCAGACCTCGCAGGTCCAGGATGTGCCGACCGGCGCGGTGACCTACGGGCACCGGTTCCTGACGACCAGCGGGCGCGCCGGCCGCGCGATCAAGGTCCGCTCCTTCGACGAGTATCGCGCGCGGCTGCTCGAAAACTTCGTCATCCTCGAGCGCGGGGAGCGCCACGACAAGATCGCGCGCGAGCTCGACGCGAAGGCGCAGCGCCTGCAGGGACGGGTGAGCCGGACCGTCCACGAGTCCAGCCTGCTGCAGGAGGTGCCGGACCTGGTCGAATACCCATCCGTGATTGCCGGCACGTTCGCGCTCGAGTTCCTCGAGCTGCCCGAAGAAGTGCTGACGACCACGCTGATTCACCATCAGCACTACTTTCCGGTGGAAGGCGAAGACGGGAAGCTGAAGAACGCGTTTCTCGCCGTCATCAACACCGAGCCGGACAACGAGCGCACCATCGCCCGCAACGCGGAGCGCGTCGTCACGGCGCGGCTGCGCGACGCGCGGTTCTTCTGGGAGGCGGACCGCAAGATCGCCCTGGCGTCGCGGATCGATCGGCTCGGGACGCTGCTGTTCCACAAGACGCTCGGGACGTACAAAGAGAAGACCGAGCGCATCGAGCGACTGGCCGAATGGATCGCGCGCGAAGCGCTGGGCGCCGATGTGGCGACGGCGCAGCTGGCCGCGAAGGCGGCGCGCCTGGCGAAGGCGGACCTGACCACCGACATGGTCCGCGAGCTCACCGAGCTCCAGGGCACGATGGGCGGCGTCTACGCGCGCGCGGAAGGGCTGCCGGAGGAAATCTGGAAGGCGATCTACTACCACTACCTGCCGGTTGGCGTCGAGGCCGATGCGCCCCCCACGCGCGCGCAGCTCGGGAAAGCCGCCGTCACCTGGGCGGCCGTCTCACTGGCCGACAAGCTGGACACCATCGTCGGCCTGTTCGCGGCGGGCGAAAAGCCGACCGGTTCCAGAGATCCGTATGGCTTGAGACGAGCGGCGCAAGGTCTCATTCGGATTCTGGTCGACTTGCCGACCTTGACCGGTGGCGAGCACACCCTGCGGATCGGTCAACTGCTCGATCAAAGCGCCTCTGAAATCGCAAGCGCGACAGCCGAATCGAATCAGAGCGCGGCGGCGTTTGTGCTCGATCGCTTCTGCTATCTCTGCGAGGCGCGGAAATACCAAGCTGCGGAAGTGCGGGCCGTCCGGCGGGTTGTTGAGCAGGCACCGGGCCAGCTTCGACCGCTGGATGCGATTCGACGGATCGAAGGACTACAGGAGTTGGCCGGCTCGAATGATTTTCGGGCGCTGGCCGAGTTGTTCAAACGGGTCAAGAACATCACGAAGGGCATCCCGGTGAGCCACGATCGGTTCAACTGGGAGCCGCTGCAGGACTATGGACGCGAGTCAACGGAGCCTGCCGAGCAAGCGCTGATCATCCTGCTCGCGACGCAAGAGCACCTCATTCGCGACGACACGATGAATGGTCGCTACAAGGCGGCCCTGTCGAGGCTCGCCGGTTTTCGCCCGCGGGTCGCGGAGTTCTTCGACGAAGTGATGGTCATGGCTGACGACGAACGAGTCAGGGGCATGAGGCTGTCAATCATGGCGCGGCTCAGGGACCTCATCATCGGGATTGCGGACATTTCGGAGATCGTTGCGGAAGACAAGCAGGCCTGAAGGCCTGCACTACTAGCGGAATGCGTGGTCCGGCTAAAGCCGGACGCCACGTACGAACGGACCAACGAGAGCGCATGCACGTCGACCAGTCGAGCAATCAATTACCCGATTAGCCGATTAGCCGATTAGCCGACTACCCGATTAGCCGATTAGCCGATTAGCCGATTATTCAATTGCCAGATTCGACCGGAGTTGCTGATGGCGAAGAAATCAACAGCGAAGCGTGCGGCGGCCAAATCCCGAACCCCGAATCCCAAATCCCGAACCCCGAATCCCAAATCCCGACAGTACGTGTATTGGTTTGGAAACGGCAAGGCCGACGGCAATCGGAACATGAAGGATCTGCTCGGCGGCAAGGGCTCCGGCCTCGCCGAAATGACCAACGCCGGCCTGCCCGTGCCGCCCGGCTTCACGATCTCGACCGAGGTCTGCAACATCTACTACCAGGAGAAGGCGAAGATCCCCGCCGCGATCGACCGCGAGATCGACGAGCACGTGAAGAAGCTCGAGAAGACCGCCGGCGCCACGCTGGGCTCGACGGACAACCCGCTGCTCGTCTCCGTCCGCTCGGGTGCGAAGTTCTCGATGCCCGGCATGATGGACACGATCCTCAACCTCGGGCTCAACGACGATGCGGTGGACGGGCTGAAGCGCCGGACGCAGAACGGCCGATTCGCATTCGACAGCTACCGCCGCTTCATCCAGATGTTCGGCAGCGTCGTCCTCGAGATCCCGAAGAGCGCGTTCGAGCACGAGTTCGAGGCCGTGAAGCAGGCCACCGGCGCGAGGATCGACACCGACCTCGACGAGCCGGCGCTGCGCGACGTCGTCGCGCGCCACAAGCGCCTCGTCCAGAAGAAGAGCGGCAAGCCGTTTCCGCAGGATCCGCGCGAGCAGCTCGAGATGGCGCGTGACGCCGTCTTCCGCTCGTGGATGAACCCGCGCGCGATCGAGTACCGCCGCATCTACGACATTCCCGATCACATCGGCACCGCCGTCAACGTGCAGATGATGGTGTTCGGCAACACCGGGGATCGCTCCGCGACCGGCGTCGGGTTCACGCGCAGCCCGGCGACGGGCGCGAAAGAGTTCTACGGCGAGTTCCTGATCAACGCGCAGGGCGAGGACGTCGTGTCCGGCGTCCGGACGCCGCAGCCGATTCGCGAGCTCGAGCGGGTGCTCCCGAAGGCCTACACGCAGCTCCGCGAGATCACGACGCGCCTCGAGAAGCACTACAAGGACGTCCAGGACTTCGAGTTCACGATTCAGGATGAGCAGCTCTTCATGCTGCAGACGCGCAGCGGCAAGCGCACGGGCTATGCGGCGGTCGTCATCGCGACCGACCTGGTCGCCGAGAGGCTCGTAACGCCGAAGGAAGCGATCCTGCTGGTCGATCCCGAGGCGCTCAATCAGCTCCTCGCGCCAGGGTTCGACCCGGCCGAGTGGAAGAAGATTCCGACCGTGACGATCGGACTGCCCGCGTCGCCCGGCGCCGCGAGCGGCCAGGTGGTGTTCTCGGCCGATCACGCCGTCGAATGGGCGAACCAGGGCAAGCAGATCATCCTCGTTCGCCGCGAGACCGTGCCGGACGACATCCACGGCATGTTCGTCGCGCAGGGCATTCTCACCGCCACGGGCGGCATGACCTCGCACGCGGCGGTCGTCGGCCGACAGATGGGGAAGCCGTCAGTGGTCGGCGCGGGCGAGCTCGAGATCGACGAGAAGGGCAGGCAGTTCCGGGTGAAAGGCCGGACGGTGAAGGAGGGCGACTACCTGTCCTTCAACGGATTGACCGGCGAGGTGAAGATCGCGCGCGTGGCCTCGAAGCCGAGCGAGATTCTGCAGGTGCTCGACGGCTCGCTCGAGCCCGGGAAGTCGGACATCTACCAGCGGTTCGACAAGCTGCTCACGTGGGCCGACAAATTCCGCCGCCTCGGCATCCGCGCGAACGCCGACCTGCCGGACCAGGCCGAGCTCGCCTATAAATTCGGCGCGCGCGGCATCGGCCTCTGCCGCACCGAGCACATGTTCTTCGGCGAAGGCCGCATCCCGATCGTGCAGCGGATGATCCTCGCCGACAACGAAGCGGACCGGCGCACGGCGCTGAACGAGCTGCTGCCGCTGCAGCGCGAGGACTTCTACGGCGTCTTCAAGGGCATGCACGGCCACGCCGTGACGATCCGCACGATCGATCCGCCGCTGCACGAGTTCCTGCCCAAGCGCGAGGACCTCATGGTCGACGTGGCCCGGCTCGAAGCGACCGGCAAGACCGGGAAGGAGCTCGACGAGAAGCGGCACCTGCTGCATCGCGTGGAGCAGCTCCACGAGTTCAACCCGATGCTCGGTCATCGCGGCGTGCGTCTCGGCATCACCTACCCGGAGATCACCGAGATGCAGACGCGCGCCATCATCGAGGCCGCGTGCCGCCTGGCCAAGGAAGGCTCGAAGGTCGTGCCCGAGATCATGATTCCGCTCGTTGGCCTCGTGAAGGAGCTGCACGACCAGAAGCTGATCGTCGATCGCGTGGCTGCCGACGTGATGAAGGAGCAGGGCGTCAAGATCAAGTATCTGGTCGGCACCATGATCGAAGTGCCGCGTGGCGCGGTCACCGCCGATCAGATCGCCACCGAGGCGGAGTTCTTCTCCTTCGGCACCAACGACCTCACGCAGCTCACCTACGGCTTCTCGCGCGACGACGCGGGAAAGTTCCTGCGGATCTACCAGGACAAGAAGATCCTCGAGCGCGATCCGTTTGCCTCGATTGACACGGAAGGCGTGGGTGCGCTCGTGCGAATGGGGGTCCAGCTCGGACGCAAGACGCGTCCGACCCTGAAGCTCGGCATCTGCGGCGAGCACGGCGGCGATCCGGCCTCGATCCACTTCTTCCATCAGGTCGGGCTCGATTACGTCAGCGCGTCGCCGTATCGCGTGCCGGTCGCGAGGCTCGCGGCGGCCCAGGCGGCGCTCGCGGTGAAGGTGGGAGACTGACGGGATTCGGGATTTGGGATTCGGGATTCGGAAGAAGACGAATCCCGAGCGAATCCCGAGTCCCGAATCCCGAATCCCGAGTCCCGAGTCCCAGCATGATCACGATCTTCGTTCACCGCGACGGCCAGACCGAGCAGGCCACCAGCTTCGACCGCTCCTGGTTGAGCCCGGCCTCCGGTGTCCACGTGTGGGTGGACCTGGCGGCGCCGTCGATCCCCGAGTCGCTGATTCTCAGCGACACGTTCGGTTTCCATCCGCTGTCGGTCGAGGACGCCATGTCGCCGCGGCAGTATCCGAAGGCCGAGGCGTATGACGGCTATCTGTACGTCATCCTGCACGGCATCGACTTCCGCGGCCGGGAGCACTCGTTCGGCACCCACGATGTCGACTTCTTCGTGGGGCCGAACTACCTCGTCACGGTCCACGACGGCGAGTCGCAGTCGATCACCGATCTGCGGGAACACGCCACGCGGAATCCGAAGATCCTCTCGGAAGGTCCCGTCTCGCTCCTCCACCGGATCGTGGACGCGATGGTCGATCACTACCGGCCGGAGATGGACAAGCTCGAGGATCGGCTCGACGATCTCGAGAAGCGGATCTTCAAGGCCCCGGGCTCGACGCTGGTGCGGCAGATTCTCGACGAAAAACGCCAGGTGGCCGGGTTGCGCCGCATCGTGACGCCGCAGCGGGACGTCGTCGCGCGGCTCGCGCGACGCGACTTCGTGGACGTCAGCACCGAGATGTCCTTCCGTTTCCGCGACGTCTACGATCACCTGGTCCGCGTCGCCGACGACGCGCTGATGTTCCAGGACCGGATCACCGGCATGCTCGACGCGCATCTGTCGAACGTCAACAATCGCCTGAACGAGGTGATGAAGGTGCTCACCGTCGTGGCGACGATCTTCATGCCCCTGACGCTGCTCACCGGGGTCTATGGCATGAACGTTCCGCTGCCGCATTTCCCCGGCGGCGAGCCGATGCAGTTCTGGTGGCTGTTCGCCATCATGCTCGTCGTCGTGGTCGCCATGCTCGCCATGTTCCGCCGCAAGCACTGGGTCTGAGGTGGGCAAGATCAACCGCCTGCCACCGGACCTCGCGAATCAGATCGCGGCCGGCGAAGTCGTCGAACGCCCCGCCTCGGTCGTCAAGGAGCTCGTCGAGAACGCCATCGACGCCGGGGCGCGCCGGCTGATCATCCACGTCGAGCTGGGCGGCAAGAAACAGGTCCGCGTCGAGGACGACGGGGAAGGGATGGAGCCGGACGACGCCCGGCTCGCCATCGAGCGTCATGCGACGAGCAAGATTCGGCGGGCCGACGACCTCGCCGCGATCCGCACCCTCGGATTTCGCGGCGAAGCCCTGCCGGCCATCGCGTCGGTGGCGCACGTCGTGCTCCGGACGCGCGCGCGCGGCCGGCAGAGCGGCACCGAGATTCGCGTGAACGGCGGGGTGGTCGCGTCGGTCGTCGAGGTCGGCGCGGCCGTGGGGACGATCGTCGAGGTCAACGACGTCTTCTACAATCTCCCGGCGCGCCGGAAGTTCCTGAAGTCTGACGCGGCTGAATCCGCCCAGGTGTCCCGCGTCGTCACGCAGCTGGCGCTGGCCCATCCGGAGATCGGCTTCACGCTGACGAGCGCCGGCCGCACCGTGCTACAGGCTCCGCCTGCCGTATCGCTGCGCGATCGCCTGTACCAGGTGTACGGCGAGCGCGGCGATCTGATGGAGGTCCGCAAGGAGGCGGGCGGCATCAGGCTCACCGGTTTCATCGCCGCCCTGGCGGAGCAGGGCCCGACGCGCGGCCCGCAGAATGTCTTCATCAACCGCCGCATCGTCAAGGACAAGACGATCGCGCACGCGATCATCGATTCGTACAGCCAGGCGTCGATCAAGGAACGCAGCCCGGAAGTGCACCTGTTCATCGAGATGCCGCCAGAGGCGCTCGACGTCAACGTGCATCCCACGAAAGCGGAGGTCCGATTCCGCGACCAGTCGCTGGTGCACGAAGTGGTCCGTCGCGCGCTGCGAGAGGCGCTCGGCCAGAGCGGGGCGCCGCAGCTCCAGCTGCGGCCCGAACATGTGGTGCAGGCGCCGACCAACACGTCACTGCCGGGCGTCCTGGCCGGCGGCGTGTATCCGAATCGCTGGGTGCCGGACGCGGTCCGGCAAGAGGTCCGGCTCAAGCCGGACACCACAGACGCGGTCCGGCTCAAGCCGGACACCACAGACGCGGTCCGGCTGACGCCGGACACGATCGAAAACGGTGCTCCGGTAGTGTCTGGCTTCAGCCAGACCGCGTCGGCCGACATCAAACCCATGATCCCGCTCGGCCAGTTCCGCGACACCTTCATCATCGCGGTGGACGACGAGGGCGTGGCGATCATCGACCAGCACGTGGCGCACGAGCGCGTGCTGTTCGAGCGCGTGATGGAGAAGCTGACGGGCGGGCGGCTCGAGTCGCAGCGGCTGCTCGTGCCGATGGTCCTCGAGCTGGCGCCGTCGGCGCAGCAGGCGCTCGTCAACCGCGCCAGCGAGCTCGGGCAGCTGGGCTTCGAGATCGAAAGCTTCGGCAGTGCGACAATCAAGGTGACCGCGGTGCCGGCGTTGCTGAAGACCGAAGACAGCTCGAAGGCCCTGCTGGCCCTCGCCGAGGATCTCGAAGGGCTCGACCGGGGCGCCGAGGTGCAGGACGCGCTGCAGCGGATCGCGGCGACCACGGCGTGCCACGCCGCGGTGAAGGCGAACTATCCGCTGACCTACGAGAAGATGGCCCACATCCTCGACGAGCTGCGCGCCACCTCGTATTCCACCATCTGTCCTCACGGCCGTCCGGTGATGCTCCGGCTGACGCGCCGCGAGATCGAAAAGAACTTCGATCGGATATGAAGTCGACGCTTTTCTACATCGGCCGGCTCGCACAGCTCTTCGGCATGTTCGAGCTGCTCGTCGACATCATCACCGCGGGTCCGCTCGGTCCCGATCCGAAGCTCTTCGCAGTGGGCATCGTCGTGTTTCTCGCCGGCTGGGGGCTGACGCGTGTGACACGGTAGGCGCGTGCCCGCCGGCGAGCAGCCCGAACCGCAGCACACGATCGTCGCCGAACCGCGTAGCAGGCCTGTCGTGCTGCAGGGCGGGCGAGTTACGCGGGCGTCGAGAAGCTGGCGACCGCCTCCGCCTCGCCGTCGTGGCATTCGAAGACGGTCAGCAGCTTGGTGATCGACAAGAGATCTTTGATCCGCCTGGTGACGTTCAGCAGCTTCAGCGCGCCGCCGTTCTTCGTGACGGTCGCATAGCACTGGACGATCTCGCCGAGCCCCGCGCTGTCCACGTAGGACACCTCGCCGAGGTTGAGCAGCACCTTCTTCTGCCCCTGCTGCACCAGGCTTCGCACCTTGTCTCTCAGGGCCACGTCGCCGCCATCGCCCAGCGTAATCTTGCCCGACACATCGACAATCACCACGTCGCCAACCGTCCGTTCCGAGATCTTCATGAGGCCTCCGGGCCGAAAGTATAATCCGGCATGCTTAGACACCGGATAACCGCTTTTGTCTTCGCTTGTCTGCTGGCCGGTGCCGCCGCCTGCGGCCGCGCGCCGGAGAAACCGGTTCCCGCGCCCGAACCGGCCGACGCGCGTGTCCGGGCGCTCGCCGACGCCTATCTGGACGGGTTCTTCGATCGCAATCCCGACGCCGTCACCTTGTACGGCGTCCCCGGCCGGCATCACGACAAGCTTTCGGACAACTCGTTCGATGCCCTGAAAGCGTGGCAGGCCAAGGAAGACGTCTGGCTCGCGCAGACCCGGCAGATTGATCCGGCGACGATCACCGCCGAACCCTTGCGCGCGACGTACGCGATCGTGCGGGAAGCGCTCGAGGGGTCGATCGCGGCGCGGGTTTGCCGGAACGAGCTCTGGACCGTCAGCCAGTTCGTCAACGGCTGGCAGGTGCAGGACGGGTACCTTGTCACCATTCAGCCGGTCGGCACCGACGAGGCGCGCAGGGAAGCGCTGGCGCGCTGGAGCCGGCTGCCGCGCTACATCGACACCGAAATCGCCAACCTCCGCGAGGGGCTGACGGCCGGCTGGGCCGCCCCCACAGGCAACGTTCGCCTCGTCATCGATCAGATGAACAGCCTGATCGCGACCCCGACCGCTGAGTCGCCGTTCGATTCGCCGTCGGTGCGCGACAAGACCCCCGAGTTCCAGAAGCAGTTCGACGTGCTGGTGCGGGAGCAGATCGTGCCGGCGTTCAAGCGGTATCGCGACTTTCTGGAGAGGGGGTATCTGCCCGCGGCGCGGGAAGCCATCGCGGTGTCCGCCAACCCGAACGGCGCGGCCTGCTACGACGCGTCGGTGCGCTACCACAGCTCGCTACGCGTGACGGCGAAGGATGTCCACGCGACCGGCCTGCAGCAAGTCGAGCGGCTGGACGCGGAGATGAAAGCGATCGGGCAGCGGTCTTTCGACACCAGCGACGTGCCGAAGCTGCTGCAGCGGGCGCGGACAGACAAGAAGTACCTGTTCAGGAGTCGCGGAGACCTCATTTCGTACTCCCAGGCGGCGCTGTCGCGCGCCAAGAGCACGATGCACGACTGGTTCGGTCTGCTGCCGAAAGCGGACGTCGTCATTCAGCCCTACCCGAAGTTCAGGGAGAAGAGCGGGCCGAACGAATACAACCCACCGGCCGAGGACGGCAGCCGTCCCGCGGTGTTCTTCATCAACGCGTACCAGGCGGAAAAGAAAAGCCGCGTGGAAGTGGAGTCCACGGCGTTTCACGAAACGATACCGGGACACCATTTGCAGGTGGCGATCGCGCTCGAACGGCAGGAGATTCACCCCATCGGGCGCTACCTGGGCAACTCCGGCTACATGGAAGGGTGGGCGCTCTACGCCGAGCGCCTCGCCGACCAGATGAAGCTCTTCTCGTCGGACCTCGATCGGCTGGGCATGCTCTCGAGCCAGGCGTTGCGCGCCTCGCGGCTCGTGGTGGATTCAGGCATCCACACGCTCGGATGGACCCGCCAGCAGGCGATCGACTACATGCTCGCGCACACGGCCGAGGATCCGGGCGACGTCGCGTCGGAGGTCGATCGGTACATCATCTATCCGGGTCAGGCGACGGCGTACATGCTGGGCCAGCTGGAGATCAGCAAGGCGCGCGACGAGGCGCAGCAGCTGATGGGGCCGACGTTCGACATCAAGAGTTTTCATGATCGCGTGCTCGAAGACGGCGCGGTGCCGGTCAGCTTCCTGCACGAGAAGATCAAGGCGTGGGCGAAACAGTGACGATGATGACGTTCGATTCATGTGAACGGTGTGTCCCGGTCCGGCAGTGTTCAGTGACGGCGCCTGGCGTGCGCGAGATCCGGACCATCCTCGAAGCGATGACCGCGAAGCGTCGGGTCAAACTGTCGGCCTCGATGTCGCTTCGCGTGGCGCGACACTGCAGGGGAGACGTCCGGCGAGCCATCGGAGCGCTCAATCAACTGCAAACCCAGAAGACGCTTTCCGTACCCCGCACACGACTGCCGTGGATCGAAGAAGTTGGGATCCCGGTCAGTTGGTAGCCGGCATTTCTTGCGATGTGTCAAGCGGCGTTGTTCGGAAATCCTAGTCGCCGCCCGCGCCCTTGAACTGGTCGTCTTCGTCCGCGAACAGCACGTTGAAGCTGGTCAGCGTGCCGTAGCAGCCGCTGATATACCCCTGCAGCCTCACCTTCACATCGTCGGGCAGGTCCGCGCCGTTCACCTGCTGCTCGAGGGTGCGAAGCCGGTTCCGCAGCATCACGACTTTGTGAAAGAACGTTTCGATCGGCCAGGTCTTCTCCTGCAGGCCGGGCGTGCCTGGACGCAGAACGAGCGTGCCGCCGCGCCACTTGTCGGCGGGCGCCACCGGCGTGATGCCGGCCTCCTCGCGGATCACGCGGCGGAGCAGCAGTTCGAGATCGGCCTCTCGGTCAGGCGTCATGGGCGGACCTGTCCTTTCGCGTTCGCTGACGATGGGGAAGGGCTCGCGATTGGAGGATGCGCGCGGGCCGGGCGCCTCCGCGCCCCCGGCGCTTCGGCGAGCCAGGCCGCCTGCCGGCGCGACACCGATCCGACCGCCGCCGCGGTAGTTGTGCTCGCTGTGACAGTAGCCACAGTCCACACGGATGGGACGACCGTCCGCGTCGGCCGCCACGACCGTGTGCAGGCGGTCGGTCTTGCAGACGCGACAGAAATCCTCGAGAGACTCGCCGGCGCGGTAGCGTCGACCGGGGGCATCCATGGCTGGGTGCTATGATCGCAGACCCACGGGAGACGCACAAATGAACGCAGACGACGGCATTCTCTTCAGCGGCGGCGCGGCGGGCGCGGAGGCGGCGTTCGGCGCGTGCGCCGAGCGGCACGGGGTCGAAGAGGTCAATTTCACCTTCGACGGACACAAGATCGACCGGCACCGCGGCGTCCGCGTGCTGAACCACGAGGAGCTGCAGGCGGGCGACGTCAGCCTGGCATACGTGTCGCGCCTGATGCACCGGCGGTTCACCGACGCGCCGACGATCCGCAAAGTACTGCAGACGCTCTGGTACCAGGTGAACAGCGGCCAGGAAATCTACGTCATCGGGACGATTCTCGACGACGGGACGGTGCGCGGCGGGACGGGGTGGGGCGCCGAGTTCGCGAAGCTGTGCAACAAGCCGCTGCACGTCTTCGATCAGTCGAAGAACAGCTGGTTCACGTGGTCGGGCGAGGACTGGCAGAAGCGGACTTCGGCGAACGGCCCCATCATCGGGCACGCGCACTTCACGGGGACCGGGACGCGGACGATGCAGCCAAACGGCACGCGCGCGATCGAGGAGCTGTTCGCCCGGTCCTTCGGCCGGTGAACGGCGGACGCTGAACGCGGAGACCGCGGAATCAAGGCCAGACTCCGGATCCCGGCTAATCGTGCAGGACACTGAGGAGGCCGCGATGGACGGTCAACCCGGCTTCGCCGTTGTAATCGATAAAGCCAAGCTTCCTGAACTTGTTCATGAAGGAATTGATCCGTGACCGGGTGGTGCCGACCATTTGCGCCAAGTGTTCCTGATTGATCCCGGCCACGACCGTTTCGGTTTTGCTGTCCTTGCCGAAATGAGACAGCAGCAGGAGCATCCGAGCCAGGCGCTTCTCGCTGGAGTTGGCCATCTGGTCGACGAGATCGGCTTCGTATCGGATGACGCGGGAAAGCAGATGCGTGATAAACATGTCCGCGAGTCCCTGCTTTTCGTGAAGCATTCGTGCCATCATCGGCTTCTCAACTCTGGTCAGCGTGCACTCTCCCACTGACGTAGCCGTGGCCGTGCGCAACGGCTGACCGGCGAGGCATCCTTCACCGAAGAACTCACCGGAGCCCAACGTGGCGACAATCACTTCCCGGCCTTCGTGGGATGTCACCACGAGCCTCACCTTGCCTCGCAGGATAAAGTGCAAGGAATCCGCAGGCTCCCCTTGCATGAAGATGGTGTGATTCGGACGGCATTCTAGAACGGTCTTCCCTTTGGAGATGCCAGCCAGGAGGGTTTCCCAATCGACAGGCAGGCCTTTCGTCATCGCCACAACAACCGCCGCCTACTCCCGCACCTTCAGGTCCAGTCCAAAGAGCACTTTGTCGAGGTCGGACATGTCGCCAACGAGCCTTCGAAGCGGGAGCGGGAGCCGCTTAATGAGCGTAGGCACCGCCACAATCTGCTCGTCCCTGGCCAGATTCGCATGGTCGTGGATGTCGATGACTTCCAGGTCATATCGGCCCTTCAGGTGCTCCTCGCACACCCGCTTCATATTCTCGACCGCCAGCTTTGATTTCAACGTGGATCGGCTGACGTACAAACGCAAGATGTACTTGGCCTGCCGAGAATGGGAGCCGGGGCTGATCTTGTCTTGGGGCTTCTTCATACGGACCTTCCTGCGCCGGGTCAGCCTACCTGTTGGAGGTCCAGGCCTACCAACACGCGATCGGTGTTGGACAGGTCTCCGATGATCTTTCGGACTTGTTGGGGCAGCTTTATTTCCAGGGTCGGAATGGCGACGATCTGGTTGCCGCGCGCCATGTGCGGATGCTCCAACAGGTCGATCACTTCGATCTGATAGCGGCCCTTCAAACGCTGCTCGCACAGCACCTTGAGGTTGGCAACGGCCCGAATGGACTTGGGCGTCTGACCCGCCACGTAGAGCCGCAGCTTGAAGACCTCGGGTTTCCGGGGCTTCGGTTTGCGCGGCCGCGCGCGAGTTTGTGCCTTGGCGGCCGGCATTCAGCGTTTCCGCGCGGCCGGCGCGCTCCCCACCTTTTTGTAGGCGGAGGTGTCCGCTTCCCGGCTGCGCACCATCTGCCCGCGGTCCTGCAACAGTTCCGCGTCGAGTAATTTCGATTCGGAGATGCTCTGTTGAATGATTTCTTCCTCTACTTCAAACTCCGCCCGGAGCATGGTCATGCGGGCCTCAAAGATCTGGCGCTTGCGCTCCAGTTCGCGCCCGCGGCCATCGAGTTGTTGCCGGCGGAACGTGCCCGCAGCTTTCTCACGCCCTTCCTGTGACACCCGGGCGGAACCGGTCAGCACGCCCTCGGGTCCGAGGTACACGTCCAGCATGCGGAGGCCGTCGTTGGTGAGGACGAATTCGCGAATCTGGTTGGAATGCTCCATGCCTCGCGATTTCAGCACGTAGAGCGCGCGGTTCCGCTCTCCTCCGACCTCGATGGCTTTCAGCAGGAGCCAGGTGTCCATGAGGGAGGAGACGTCCGCCTCGCTGGCTTCCAGGGAGCCGCCTGCCGCAGTCAAACTGGTGAAAATCGCGGTGATCTCCTGGGTCTTCAGGAAATCGACCAGCCGCGTGAGCATGGACCGCACTTCGTTCAGCGTGCTGACCATGAGCAGATTGGTAATCGGGTCCACCACCACGACGCTCGGCTGGAAGCTGGAGATATGTTTGTGGGTCACTAGCAGGACTTCTTCGATCCCTCCGTACGTGGGACGCGCCGCATGGAATTCCAGGAGCCCTTTGCGGACCCATGGCTCGAGGTTGATGCCGATCGAACGCATATTGCGGACGACCTGGCGGGGTGATTCCTCGAAAGCGAAATACAGGCAGCGCTCGCCGCGGCGGCAGGCCGCATCCACGAAATGTGCCGCCACGCTGGTCTTGCCGGTGCCCGAAGTGCCGGACATCAGAATGCTGCTCCCCCGGTAAAAGCCCTTGCCGCCCATCATGCCATCCAACCGGTCAATGCCGGTCGAGATACGTGCGGCGGGCGCTGCATGGTCCAGGCCCAGGGAGGAGATCGGCAGGACTGAAATGCCGTGTTCATCGATGAGGAACGGATACTCGTTCGTGCCGTGGGTCGATCCCCGGTACTTGACGATGCGCAGGCGCCGGGTCGAAATCTCCTCCCGGACACGATTGTCCAGCACGATCACGCAGTCTGAGACGAACTCCTCTATGCCGTGCCGGGTCAGCTTGTCGGGCCGGTCCCGCTCGGCGGTAATGACCGTGGTCAATCCTTTTTCCTTGAGCCATCTGAACAGGCGGCGGATTTCGGCGCGCAGGATACCTGGGTTGGGCAACTCGCCGAAGAGCGCTTCAACGGTGTCCAGAACAATTCGCCGCGCCCCGACCCTCTGGACCGCGTCGGCAATTCGAATGAAGAGGCCATCGAGGTCGTACTCCCCGGTTTCCGCAATCTCGCTACGCGAGATGTATACGTGGTCCAGGAACAGCTTCTTGTCCGCCACCAGTCGGTCCAGGTCGAAACCGAGCGACGCGGCGTTCTTGGTCAGGTCCGGGATCGTTTCCTCGAACGACATGAATACGCCGGGTTCGCTGTGCTGGGTGGCGCCCCGAACCAGGAACTCCAGTCCGAACATGGTCTTTCCGGAACCGGCGCCACCACTGACAAGCGTGGGACGCCCGTTTGGCAACCCTCCCCCCGTAATTTCGTCCAGACCCTGGATTCCCGTGAGGGCTTTCGGCAGCGTTTGGGAAGTTGGCCGCCGTGCTTTCTTCTTTTGTGTCATTCGCTTCGTCCCGGCCCGGGCGATTTCCGCGCCATACGAGCTTTGAGGTTTCGCAATTCCTGCCGGCGACCGGCGACGGTCGTATCGGCGGCCGTCAAGAGCATTCTTAGCTGCGCTTGAGCCAGCACGTCACGCTCAACTTGCAGGACCAGCCGCGTGAGCTTGGCACGGTCTGTCATTGCGGGCCAACGTTACTTGTAACAAGTTGGTGTGCGGTGTTCAAAATTGCACAGCTGGTTCGATACGGTCCTGAGTCGGTCTCCTCCTGCCTCAGGATCTGCGCTTCTTCTTGATCTCTTCCCAGCCGTCGAGCCGCCGCTTGATTTCCTTCTCGAACCCGCGCTCCTTGGGCTCGTAGTACTTGCGCCCCTCGAGCGCGCTCGGCAGGCACGACATGTCGGCAATGGCGTCCGCCTCGTGGTGCGCGTACTTGTAGCCCTTCCCGTACTCGAGGTCCTTCATCAGCTTGGTTGGCGCGTTGCGCAGGTGCAGCGGCACGGGCTGCGCGACGTCGCGCTGCGCGTCGTCAGCCGCGCGGTTGTACGCCTCGTACACCGCGTTGCTCTTCGGTGCGGTCGCCAGGTACAGCGCCGCTTGCGCGAGGGCGGTGTTGCCCTCGGGCATTCCCATGAAGTGGACCGCTTCCTTCGCGGCGATGGCGACGGTGAGCGCCTGCGGGTCGGCGTTGCCGATGTCTTCCGACGCGAACCGGACGAGCCGCCGCGCGATGTAGAGCGGATCCTCTCCGGCCTCGACCATGCGCGCCAGCCAGTACACCGACGCGTCGGGGTCGCTGTTGCGCATCGACTTGTGCAGCGCCGAGATGATGTTGTAATGCTCCTCGCCGGATTTGTCGTAGAGCAGCGCGCGCCGCTGGATCGTCTGTTCGACGCGCGCGATATCCACGCGGCGGGCGCCGTCCACCGACGGCGCCGCGGCGAGGGCCAGCTCCAGCAGGTTCAGCGCCGACCGCGCGTCGCCGTTGGCATACATCGCAATCGCCCCCACCGACTCATCGTCGATCGTCACGGGCTCGGCGCCGAGGCCGCGGTCCGGGTCGGCGAGCGCGCGTCGCAGGATCGCCGCGACCTCCTCCACGGCCAGACCGTGCAGGACGTACACCTTCGAGCGCGACAGCAGCGCCGCGTTCACCTCGAAGGACGGGTTCTCGGTCGTCGCGCCGACGAGCACGATGTCGCCGGCCTCGACGCGCGGCAGAAACGCGTCCTGCTGCGCCTTGTTGAAGCGGTGGATCTCGTCGATGAACACGATCGTGCGGCGGCCGGTGGTCCGGCGGATCCGCTCGGCTTCGGCCATCACGTCGCGGATCTCCTTGATGCCCGACAGCACCGCGCTGAACGACACGAATCGCGCCTGGGTGGTGTCGGCAATGATGCGCGCGAGCGTCGTCTTGCCGGTGCCGGGCGGGCCCCAGAGGATGATCGATTGCAGCAGGTCGCGCTCAATCGCCTCGCGCAAGGGCTTCCCGGGGGCGAGGAGTCCCTCCTGGCCCACGAACTCGTCGAACGTCCGCGGTCGCATGCGTTCGGCAAGGGGAGCGCGGGCGGCGTTCGCCACGGGTGCGTCATCGGGAAAGAGGGAATCCATCGTGTTCCTGCAGGCCTTCAGGCCGGCGTTGCCGCTGGCGCGCGGCTTCGTAGACGAGGAGCGCCGCCGTGACGGCGGCGTTCAGCGACTCGACCGGCGCCTGCATCGGGATCGTGACGCGCTCGTCGGCGGCGGCGACCAGGGGCGCGGCCAGTCCGTGGCCCTCGCTGCCGACCAGCACCGCGACGGCCCCAGTGAGCCTCACGTCGAAGAGCGACCGTCCCTCTCGCGGCACCGTGGCGAGGATGCGGCAGCCGTGGCGGCGGGCATCGGCGAAGGCGGCGTCAGCGTCGATACCGGAGATGATCGGCAGGCGCAAGGCGCTACCCATCGAGCCGCGCAGCGCCTTCCAGCTGAACGGGTCGGCCGAACCACCCGCGGCGACGACGCCCGACGCGCCGCCGGCTTCAGCCACGCGCACGATCGCGCCGACATTGCCCGGGTCCTGCACGTCCACCGCGATCACCACGAGCGGCGCCTGGCCGGCGAAGATCCGTTCGTTCGCGCGGGCGGGCCGTTCCGCAAGCGCGACGATGGCGCTGGAGGATCGGACGGGACTGATGGCATCCATCACCGTCGCCGAGACGGTGACCACCTCGACGCCCGCACGCGCCAGCCCGGCGAGCAGCTCCCGCAGGTCGTCCTTGTCGTGCGCCGCGGGCGTGACGGCGGCGAGCTGGACCGTGACGCGTGCGCCGAGGGCGTCGGCGACAAGGTGCGCGCCGTCAAGGAGCAGCAGGCCGCCGGCGTTGCCTCGCGCCGCGTTGCGAAAGCGGGCCACGAGCGGGTTCTGCCGGCTCGTAATGGTCACTCGGGAAGGATAGCACTGTGGTACGATTGCCCGACTCAGGGCTGAAACCCATGAAAGACCGGCTGATCAAGAAGTTCGAAGACGAGATTCAGGCGCTCAATCACGAGCTCAAGCTCGAGCTGCCGAAGGAGATCAAGCGCGCGCGCGAGCTGGGAGACCTGCGCGAGAACGCCGAGTATCATGCGGCCAAGGAGCGGCAGCGGCTCGTGGAGTCGCGTATCAGCATGCTCCAGAAGCGCGTCGCGGAGATCGCGCTCATCAACGTCGATCGCATTCCGAAAGACCGCTCCGGCTTCGGCTCGACGGTGCACGTCATCGAGGCCACCGGCGTGGAGCTGGTGTTTCAGCTCGTGATGCCCGAGGACGCCGACGCGGAGAAGGGCCTCATCTCGACCACGTCGCCCATCGGGCGCGCCTTGATCAACAAGGAGCCGGGCGACTCGGTCAAGGTCACCACGCCAGGCGGCCAGCGCGAGTTCGAGATCGTGAAGCTCTTCACGATCCACGACGAAGCCGCCGGATGACGGACCGGCTCGGCGCCGCGCCGGCGTCGCCCGGGTCTGGCGCAGAATCCTATTCCCCACAACGCCGCACGGCGCTCGTCCTGACGGGGACGGGGACCGCCGGCGCCTACCATGCGGGCGTGCTGCGCGCGCTCCACGAAGCGGGCGTCAAGCTGGACATCGTCGCCGGCCGCGGCGTGGGCGTCATCGGCGCGCTGTTTGCCGCCGTCGACGGCGCGCAGCGGCTGTGGGACGACAAAGGCTTCTGGCGGGTACCGGCCGTGCGGCGCCTGTATGGCTGGCGCGCGGTGCCGCGCGTCATCGCGTGGGCGCTGGGCGTCGCGCTGGCAACGGTCGCGGTGCCGCTCGCCGCGGTGGCGGCGGGGCTGGTGGTCTTTCCCATCGACTTCGTACTGAAGATGATCGGCGTCGGCGGCGCGACGGGCCTCGTCGGCGCGTACCTGGACGCGGCGCAGCGCGCGCTCGCACCCGGCGCGCTGCCCACGTGGCTGCCGCGTCTGGTCCTGCTCGTGCTGGGCGCGGCCGGCGCCCTGGCGCTTGTCGACGGCTGGATGATCGGCGGACGGCAGGGACGGGGCGCCCTCTGGTGGCGGATGGTTCGCGCGCCCCTCTCCTCGGGCGCGGCGATCGATCACTGCTGGCAGATGATGTGGGATCTCGTGCGCGGCGCCGCACAGCTGAAGCGGCCGGCGCCCGCCGAGCTGGGGCGGCGCTACACGGAGCTCCTCGCCGAGAACATCGGTCAGCCGGGGTTCCGCGAGCTGCTCGTCGTGGCACACGACGCTGACGCGCATCGCGACCTCGTCTTCGCGCTGGTCAGTGAAGGGCGCCGGCGCGACCTGGTGCGTCGCTCCACGAGCGAGGCGGCCGAGACCCGGCGCGCCGAGGTGTTCGACCTGGCGGGTCTCGCCCGCGACCATCTGCCTGACGCCGTGGCGGCGGCGCTCACCGTGCCGCTCGCGACCGACTGGCACGCGGTGACCTTCGCCGCCGACGGCTACTGGCGCGGCGAGACGCATCGGCTCGGCGACCGTCCCGCGAGCCTGATCCGGCTGGTCGACGAGCTGATCGACCTCGACGTGCAGCAGATCGTGCTCGTGACGGGCGCGGCGGAGGCGCCCGGACCGCATGCGCTCGCCGAGCCTCGGCTGGACGGCCGGGGCCGGCTCGGGGAGTACATCCAGTCCGCCGAGTCCGCCGTCGTGCGCGACGCGACCACCACGACCGGAGGCGTGCGCATTTTCACCATCCGGCCCGCGCACAATCCGATCGGCCCGTTCGATTTCGAGGGCGGCTGGGACGATCGCTCGCACCGGCGTCAGGGCCTGGGCGAGCTGATGAGCCGCGGGTACGAAGACGCGTATCACCAGTTCATCGAGCCGGTCGTCGGCGCGAGCGGCGAACGGGTGGGGCAGTCTCACGTGTGAAGTCTGCAATCTGCAATCTGAAGTCTGAAATTTGAGGGACGTATGAAGGGACCAGCGACGGAGCTGATTCACGCGGGGGAAACCGACCGTGGCGTCGCCGTGCCGCTCACGACGCCGATTTACGAAACGACCACGTTCATCTTCGAGAACGCGCAGGAGCTGGTCGCGTACAACGAGGGGCGGTCGAACAAGTACCTGTACTCGCGCTACAGCAATCCGACGGTGGTCAGCGTCGAGCAGAAGCTCGCCACGATCGATCGCGCCGAGGCGGCGCTGACGTTCTCCTCCGGCATGGGCGCGACCGCGACCATTCTGATGGCGCACGTCAAGGCCGGCGACGAAGTGGTGTGCGGGGCCGCGATCTACGGGGGCACGCTGCACCTGCTGCACGACCTGCTCGCGAATTTTGGCGTCACACCGCGCTTCGTGTCGCTCGACGACCTGGCCCGCCTGGAACGCGTGTTCACCGACCGCACGCGGCTGGTCTGGTTCGAATCGCCGATCAATCCGACGCTGCGGTGCGTCGACATCCGGGGCGTGGCCGCCGCCTGCCGCGCCCGTGGCGTCATCTCGGTCGTCGACAACACGTTTGCCAGCCCGATCAACCAGCAACCGCTGGCACTCGGGATCGATCTGGCGATGCAGAGCGCGACGAAGTACCTCAACGGCCACAGCGACGTGACCGGCGGCGTCGTGACCGGCTCGAAGGCGCTCGTGGATCCGGTGGAGAAGACGCGACGGCTGCTCGGGACGGTGATGGACCCCCATCCGGCGTACGCGCTCGGGCGCGGGCTCAAGACGCTGCCGCTCCGCATCGCCCGCCACAACAGTAACGCGGCCGCCGTCGCCGAGTTCCTCGCGAACGACCGCCGGGTCAGCCAGGTCTACTATCCCGGCCTGCCGTCGCATCCGGACCACGAGATCGCCAGGCGGCAGATGACGGGCTTCGGCGGGATGGTCTGCTTCGATCTGGACGGCCGCTACGACCGGGCGGAGCGGCTCTACGACCGGCTGACGATCATCAGGCGGGCGGCCAGCCTCGGCGGCGTCGAGAGCCTCATCAGCCTGCCCGTGCTCACTTCACAGTGGGGACACAGCGAGCAGCAGCTGCGCGACGCTGGCGTGACCAAGGGGATGTTGCGGCTGTCGGTGGGATTGGAAGACGTGGCGGACGTGATCGCCGATCTCGACCAGGCTCTGGGCTAACGGCTTTTCACCTCGTCTTCACTCCTGGTTTCTGACTTCACCTTCACGTCCCGTGAGGGCTCGTGCGTCAGGAATTCGTGCGCGAGCTCCTGCAGCCGCGCGCTGATCTGATCGCCGCTCAGCTCCCCGAACTTCCCGCGAAACGCGCGCATCGGCACGACGGCCTTCGCCATCGCCCGGTGGCCGCCGGCGCTGCCGACATCAGCGAAGAACCGGCGCACGAACTCGCCCGCGTTCTTCGTATAGCCCAGATTCCGCACCGACACCACCAGCGACTCGTTGACGATGCCGGCGACGACGGTCCATTTGACGTCTTCGAGCTGCAGGAAGAAGTCGGCGACGTAGGGAATGAAATCCTCGCGCGGCGACTGCCCGAGGAACGCGCAGAACACCTGTTCGGTGAGCGTGCCGCCGCGGTACGCCTTGAGCACGTAGTCGAGCCGTTCGAGCGTGATTTCGGCGCCCTCCATCTTCCGGATGAGCGCGGCGTCGGCGAGCGGGTAGAGATACGAGAACGCCTCGAGGTCGACGCGGTTGGTGGAGCGGTTGAAGAACAGCGTGTCGCTCTTGATGGCGTAGAGCATGGCGGTCGCCGTCCGCTCGGAGATGTTCACGTCGACGGCGCGCAGATGCTCGGTGAGGATCGTGGAGGTCGAGCCGTAGTCCGGGCGGATATCCTTGAACACCGCCGTGTACCCGGGCTGCTCCGGGTGGTGGTCGATGACGAGATCCACGCGGTCGATGAGCCCGCCGAAATAATGCGGCTGGACATCGACCATCGCGATCCGGTCGTACTCCTTCAGCGACTCGGGGGCGATCGCCTCGACGTGGAGGTCGAGCAGGTTCACCATGCGCTGGTTTTCGGGTCGCGTCACGCCCTGAATCGCCCCGATAATCGCCGTCGTCTTCGTGCGCCGGAGAAGGTTGCGCAGGGCGAGGCCGCTCGCCATCGCATCGGGGTCGGGATCGTGGTGCAGCATGATCAGGATGCGGTCGGCGTCGCTGAAGTAGCGCTGGTACTGCTGGACGCGCGCGCGCGTCAGCGAGCGGCTGAACTCGGTGAGCAGCGGCCCGCCGAACAGCTCCGACATCGACAGGTACGAGACGTCGGGGAACTCCGCGTGCAGCTCCTCGGCGCGCTTGCCGGTGGCGGCCGCGCCGATGCCGAGCACGTAGACGAGCGTGCCGCCGGCGTCGCGCACGGCCTCGAGGATCCTCTTCAGGCTGCGGCGGCCATTGTCCTCGATGATGACGCAGGTGCTGGGGCCGATGTCGGCTTTGAGATAGGTGTCGGTGCGGCGAGGATCACCCGTCGTGACCGTGACGCCCGATTCGTGCAGGCGGCGCGCGAGCGGCCGGTTCTCGATGATGAACTCGACCTGGAAGCCGGGCGCCAGGATCTCACCGAGCATCCGGATGACCAGTTCATCCTGGCAGACAGCTAGACACCGCATTCAGAGTACCAACCAAATATTATACGCCCCGCGGACGCAGCGAGGCGCCGTCCGACGGTGTCGAGTGCAGTTTCGTGATGGCGCTGCGCGGCCGCGGGCGTTCGGGATTCGCGATTTGTTGAACCCCGGCGACGGATGAGACCGGCATGATCATCGTTCTCATCGGACTCGCGTGCGTGGCCTTCACGCCGCTTTTCAGGCGGCTCAAGTGCAAGGTGAAGAACAATGCCGACATCGCCAGCGGTGTCGCAAGGGACGTCGCGTGGAAGTTCTGACTCTCAACTCCGAATCCCGAATCCCGAATCCCGAACCCCGGCCGCCACCGGCCCTCAGCCCTCAGCCCTCAGCCCTCAGCCCTCAGCCCTCAGCCCTCAGCCCCTAGCCCCCAGCCCCCAGCCCCTAGCCCCTAGCCTCAAGCCTCTGGTACGATGACAAGTTCCAATGCCCTCGTTGTACGACCGTTTCAACCTCGTGTCGGATTTCTCGCTCGCGGGAGACCAGGAGCGCGCCATTGGCGAGCTGGTCGCCGGGCTCGAGCGTGGCGACCCGCGCCAGGTGCTACTCGGCGTCACCGGCTCGGGCAAGACCTTCACGATGGCTCAGACCATCGCCAAGGTGAACCGGCCGACTCTCGTCATGGTCCACAACAAGACGCTGGCCGCGCAGCTCTATCAGGAGTTCCATCGCTTCTTCCCGGAGAACGCGGTCGAATACTTCGTCAGCTACTACGATTACTACCAGCCCGAGGCGTACGTCCCCGCCACCGACTCGTACATCGAGAAGGAGGCGACGATCAACGACGAGATCGACCGCATGCGGCTCTCCGCCACGCGGTCCCTCTTCGAGCGCCGCGACGTCATTATCGTCGCCAGCGTGTCGTGCATCTACGGCCTCGGGTCGCCCGAGGCGTACTACGGGATGCTGCTGCCGCTCGAGCGCGGCCAGCGCATCACCCGCGAGGAGATCCTCCGCAAGCTCGTGGAAATCCAGTACGAGCGGAACGACCACGACTTCGGCCGCGGCACCTTCCGCGTCCGCGGCGACATCATCGAGGTCTACCCGTCGTACGAAGAGCAGGGGCTCCGGATCGAGCTCTTTGGCGACGACGTCGACGAGCTGGCGTCGTTCGATCCGCTGACCGGGAAGACGCTGCGCCGCCACGACAAGATCGCCGTCTATCCCAAGTCGCACTTCGTCGCGCCGCGCGACCGCACGAAGAAGGCCGTCGAGACGATCAAGGAAGAGCTGGTCTGGCGCCGCGGCATTCTCGAGTCCGAAGGGCGCCTGCTCGAAGCCCAGCGCCTGCACCAGCGGACGATGTTCGACCTGGAGATGATCCGGGAGATCGGGTACTGCCACGGGATCGAGAACTACGCGCGCCACCTCACCGGCCGCGCGCCGGGCGAGCCGCCGCCGACCCTGCTCGACTACGTGCCCGACGACGCGCTGATCGTCGTGGACGAGAGCCATCAGACCGTGCCCCAGGTCCGCGGCATGTTCGCCGGCGACCGGGCGCGGAAGGAAGTGCTCGTCGCCTACGGATTCCGCCTGCCGTCCGCGCTCGACAACCGGCCGCTGAATTTCGAGGAGTGGGAACAGCGGGTCAAGCAGGTGGTCTTCGTCTCCGCCACGCCGGGACCGTACGAGCTGTCCAAGACCCAGGGTGTCGTGGTGGAACAGATCATCCGGCCGACGGGGCTCATCGATCCGCCGATTGAAGTCCGGCCCGTGAAGGGGCAGGTGGACGATCTGCTACAGGAAATCCGGGCGCGGGCGAGCGTGAGCGAGCGCGTGCTCGTCACGACCTTGACCAAGCGGATGGCCGAGGATCTCACCCAGTACTATCAGGAGCTCGGCGTCCGCGTGCGCTACCTGCACTCGGATATCGAGACGCTGGAGCGGATCCAGATTCTCCGGGACCTGCGGCGCGGCGAATTCGACGTGCTGGTCGGGATCAACCTGCTGCGGGAAGGGCTCGATTTGCCCGAAGTCTCCCTCGTGGCGATTCTCGACGCGGACAAGGAGGGGTTCCTGCGATCGGCCGGCTCGCTCATCCAGACATCCGGTCGGGCCGCGCGCAACGTCAATGGGCGGGTGATCATGTACGCCGACAAGGAAACCAACTCGATGCGGGTGGCCATCGGGGAGACGAGGCGCCGGCGCGCGCGCCAGGAAGCGTACAACGTGGAGCACGGCATCACGCCGCAGTCCATCGTGAAGCAGATCGACGCGGTCATGTCGAGCGTCTACGAGCGCGACTACATGACCCCGGCCGCCGACCGCGACGGCACGGAGCGCTTCAAGACCCAGGCGGAGCTCGATGCCTACCTGATGACGCTGCAGGACGACATGCGTGTCGCGGCGGCCAACCTGGATTTCGAGAAGGCGGCCGCCCTCCGCGACGACATCAAACGGTTGCGCAATCCCGAGCTGGGCTTGCCGCGCACGGTTCGGAGGGCCTGACCGCGTCGTGCTGTTGTACATCCAATCGTGGTTGAAGCATGCGGCGCTCGAGGTGCAGGAGTACGTGCGCCTTGTCGCCGCCACGGGCCGCGCGCTGGTCACCCCGCCGCGCTACGGCCACGACATCGTCGAGCAATTCGACGTGATCGGCGTGGGATCGCTCACCGTCGTGCTGCTCACGGGCTTCTTCACCGGCGCGGCGCTGACCTCGCAGACCGGCATCACGCTGGATCAGTTCGGCGGGCGCACGGTGGTCGGCCGGCTGGTGAGCGCGTCGATGATCAAGGAGCTGGGGCCGGTGCTGACGGCCCTGATGCTGACCGGGCGCATCGGATCGGGGATTGCGGCGGAGCTCGGGTCGATGGTCGTGACCGATCAGATCAACGCCCTGCGCGCGCTCGGGACCGATCCCATCCGCAAGCTCGTCCTGCCGCGCGTGCTGGCCGGCTTTCTGATGGCCCCGGTGCTGACGATCATCGCGGACTTCGTCGGCATTGTCGGCGGATGGCTCGTGGCGCGCTTTCAGCTCCAGGTCGCCTCCGGGCAGTACTGGTCGTCGGTGACGGAGGCGCTCTACATGCAGGACGTGTGGATGGGCATCATCAAGCCGTTCGTGCTCGGGTTCGTCATCGTGACGATCGCCTGCCACGTGGGCCTGCGGACCAAAGGCGGCACGCAGGGCGTCGGCGAGGCGACGACGATCGCCGTTGTCGCGGGCTCGGTGGCGGTGATCGCGGTGGATTTTTTCGCGACGCAGGTGTTGATTAAATTGATGTATTAGCAGGCTTAAAGGCCTGCGCTACGACTCGAGCGATCTGCGGAATCAAGAAGTGAGAATCAGGAATTACGACTACGAGATAGATGCACAGGCGTCGCAGACGGCGGCGGAGATCCTCAGCTTGCCTGGCGCGCCGGTCGTGGTCTTCGACCAGGTGCGCCTCGCGTTCGACGAGAAGGTGGTGCTGAGCAACATCAGCTTCACGCTGATCTCCGGGCACACCAAGATCATTCTCGGCGCGAGCGGATCGGGAAAGTCCACAATCCTGAAGATCATCACCGGTCTGCTGCACGCCGACGGCGGCGTGGTCTGGGTGAACGGCGAGCGCGTCGACCAGCTGAGCGAGCGCGAGATGATGGCCGTCCGGGCGGACCTTGGCATGATCTTTCAGGAAGGCGCGCTCTTCGACTCGCTGACGGTCCGCGAGAACGTCGGCTACAAGCTGTACGAAGAGAGCGACATGCCGCTCGAGCACGCGGACAAACGGGTCGAAGAGGTGCTCGGGTTCATCGGTCTGAGCGAATACATCGACCGGATGCCGTCGGAGCTGTCGGGCGGGCAGCGCCGGCGCGTCGCGATCGCGCGCGCGATGTCGTTCAAGCCGCGGATTCTCCTGTACGACGAGGCGACGACCGGGCTCGATCCCATCACGGCGACGACGGTCGACGAGGAGATCATCAAGCTGCGGGATCTGGAGCACGTGAGCTCGATCGTCGTGACGCACCAGCTGCGCGACGCGTTCTATATCGCGACGCACATGGCCGTCCGCGGCCCGAACGGGAAGGTGGAGGTCGTCCGGGCGACCCCCGAGAAGGAACGCCAAGCCGAATTCATCATGCTCCGCGACGGCGAGATCTGCTTCGAGGGCGACGCCGACGCGCTGCGACAGTCAAACGATCCCTATCTGCGGACATTCTTGTCATAGGACGAATACAGAGGACGGATATATGCCTCGAACGCGATCGCTGGCCTGGTCGGAGCTCAAAATCGGCGTCGTGACGATCGCCGCGCTCGGCATTACGGCGGTCCTGATCTTCAGCCTGACGGGGGCCCGGGGGTTCTTCTGGAACCGCTACCTCCTGAAGACGCGCTTCCCCAACGTCGCCGGCCTCGCTGCGGGCTCGCCGGTCCGCCTCGCGGGCGTCCTGGTCGGCAGCGTCAAGCATGTCGAGTTCGCCGGCGACCAGGTCGACGTGATCTTCGAGGTGAACAAGGACGTCCGCGCGACCATCACGGACCGGTCCATCGCCGCGCTGGGCGCGGTGTCGGTGCTCGGCACGAGCGCGGTCGACATCACGCCGTCCACGGAGGGGACGCCCGTTCCGGAGAATGGCTACGTGAAGCAGGGACGGGCGAGGGGGCAGATCTCCGACGTGGTCGAGCAGGCCACGGCCAGCATCGAGCAGATCAACAGGATGGCCGCGGATCTCCAGGCCGGCAGGGGGACCGTCGGCAAACTGATCACCGACGACCGCCTCTACGTGGAGCTGGAGCAGTTCGTGGCGACGGCCGGGCAGATGACGCGCGAAATCCAGCAGGGCCGCGGCTCGCTCGGGCAGCTGTTCAAGGACCGCAAGGCGGCGGACTCCCTCCAGGCCTCGCTCAAGAACATCGAGGACCTCACCCGACGGATCAATGCCGGCGAGGGCAGCCTGGGGAAGTTATTGAAGGACGAGGCGTTCGCGCAGTCGCTCAGCGGCGCGACGTCCAACCTCAAGGAGCTGACGGATCGGCTGAATCGCGGCGAGGGGACAGCCGGGAAGCTGCTGACGGACGCGACGCTGTTCAATCGCGTCAATGCGGTGACCGACCGGTTTGATCAACTGCTGACGAAACTGAGCGCCGGCGAGGGCACGGCGGGGCAGTTGCTGAAAGATAAGCAGTTATATGAGAACATGAACGGAGCGGTGAGCGATCTCCGAACGCTCATTACGCAGATTTCGCAGAATCCGAAGAAGTACTTGAACGTGAAAGTGAGCATCTTCTAATGGCAACAAACGAAGGCGCGGGCGCGGGCAGCATTCTCCTGGCGTTCCTCCTGGGCGCGGTGACCGGCGCGGCGGTCGCGCTGTTGTACGCGCCGGCGAGCGGACGCGAAACCCGCGAGTACCTCGGCGAGCGGGCGGACGAGGCGCGCGCGAAGGCGGCGGAAGCGGCGGCCAAAGGGCGCGAGGTGCTCAACCAGGGCCGCGAGACGCTGACCACCGCCATCGAGCGGGGACGCGAAGCCTACCAGCAGGCGCGCCGGGACAACGCGTGAGCGTGTGGACTGACGTCTTCCTGGGCATCATCGCCCTGGCGACGCTGGCGACCGCCATCACGCAGATCACGGTCCTCGTCGCGGCCGGTCGCATGGCGAAGCGCGTCGCGGAGGCGGTGGAGCAGCTTGAGCAGGACGTCAAGCCCCTCATCGGCCACCTGAACGCGATCGGGCGCGACGCGGCACGCGCGGCGTCGCTCGCCACCGCGCAGGTCGAGCGCGTGGACAGGCTGTTCGGCGAGGTTGCCGTCCGCGTCGAGCAGACCCTCACGAGCGTCCAGGCGACGATCGGCGCCCCCGCGCGCGAAGGCCGCGCGCTCCTCAGCGCGTTCCGCGCGGCGATGCAGGCCATTCGCGAGCTGCGCCAGCACCCGCGCACCCGCCCGGGTCGCGGCGAAGACGAAGACTCGCTCTTCATCTAACCAACAAGCGCCCCGGGGTCCAGTTCCGCTTTTCTCCCCACCCGCCGCGGGGGTGTGATAGAAACAGCGTGCACACGACACCGACAACCCGGGAGGGCTTCGATGAAGCTGATGACGCACGTCGTATCCCCTGCTCTGACCGTCCTCGTCACGCTGTCGCTGACCGCGGTCGCGTCGGCGCAGGACTCCAAATCCGCTTCGCTCGCCAAGCAGCTGGCCGCCGCGCTCGATGCGGGCAAGCTGGAGAGCATCGCGGCCAAGGACCCGTCAGCGCCGGACGTCTTCGTGGCGGCGCTCTATTTCCCCGGCATGCAGCTCCTCGTCGTCTCCGCGAAGTACGCCGCGCCGCAGCTCCTCGTCGACCGGATCGGCAAGAAAGAGTTCCGGGACATCTACATCGACCTGAACAGTGCGTCGGTGCCCGAGTCGAAGGTCTTCATCGAAGATGCCGCCGCCGACGGCCTCAAGGCGAAGCGCGAGGAGAATTCCGCGTACGACTCCATCGAGGTTGGCGGGAAGCGCACGACGTTCGACGGCGACTGGAAGAAGCAGAAGCTCACCGAGCAGGACTACATGAAGGCGTTCTCGTCCGCCGACGAGCGATACGCGCAGACGCTCAGCTTGCTGCTGGCGCAGCTGACGAAGACGTCCTAAATCGTAGCGCAGGCCTTCAGGCCTGCCGGACAACGCAGGGCTGAAGCCCCGCACGACGTCTGACGGTCAGGAGGGCTTCACGGTCTGGCGTTTCGGGACAACGGGCGTCCCCGCGCGGATCTCGTCGCTGCCGCGCGTCACCACCTCGTCGCCCGGCTTCAGATCGCCCGTCACTTCGACCAGGTCCTGGTCGCCGGCGCCGCGTCGCACGTCCACCCACTCCGCCATGTTTTGACGGTCATCGCTCCATGAAGAACCAGCGAACCGCGAGCCCATGGCTGCCGGCGAAGGCGTCTCTCCCCGGCCCAGAGGCTGGGGGTTTTCTCCGCCGTGCGCGGGTTTATCCCCACCGTCCAGCCCTATTGCCCGATCGATCTGTCAAAAACTGGCCATTTTCGAGCCTTGGCGCGACTGAGCCGTTGGCGTCGGGTTTGCTCCCTCGTGCCGGTATTCCGTCAGCGACGGTCATTCGACGAGGAGGCTCGATGGGTTCGACCGATTCGGTAGTCGTTGGCAACAGTCCCAGGATGCGGGCAGTGTTCGAGTACCTGCGCGTGATCGCGAAGAGCGACAGCACGGTCCTCATCACCGGCGAAAGCGGCACGGGGAAGGAAGTGACGGCCTCGCTGATTCATCAGGCGAGCCGCCGCAAGCACCGTCCGTTCGTCGCGGTCTCCTGCGCGCTGTTTTCGGAGACGCTGATCGAATCCGAGCTCTTCGGCCACGAGCGCGGGGCGTTCACCGGCGCCGTGAAAGACCGGCCGGGCCGTTTCGAGCTCGCCGAGGGCGGCACGGTGTTCCTCGACGACATCGACGATGTGCCGCTGTCGATGCAGGTGAAGCTGCTGCGCGTGCTGCAGAACCGCACGATCGAGCGGCTGGGCGGCACGCGGACGGTGTCGATCGACGTGCGCATCCTCGCGGGAAGCAAGCGCGACCTGAAGCAAATGGTCGCCGAAGGCACGTTCCGCGAGGACCTGTACTACCGGCTGAATGTCCTGCCGATTGCGCTGCCGCCGCTGCGCGAGCGCCGGGAAGACATCCCCGCGCTGATGGACTATTTTCTCGGCCGCTATTTCCAGCAGCGCGGTGAAGACGCGCCCGTGATGTCGGAGGGCGTCAAGCTCGCGTTCACGAGGTATTCATGGCCCGGGAACGTGCGCGAGCTCGAAAACGCCTGCGAGCGCGTTGCCCAGACCTGCACCTGCGGCACGCTCCGGGCCGGATGCGTCATCCCAAGCGTGCTGTTCAAGGCCGGCGCGCAGCCGTTCGACAGCCCGATGCCGGCGGCGATTCCCGTGCAGACCGCGCCCATCTCGCTCGACGATCGCATCCGTCAACTCGAGACGAACCTGCTGACGTGGGCATTGAAGGCGAGCAACGGCAACAAGTCGCGCGCGGCCGAGCTGCTGCAGATCAAGCGCTCGACGCTGGGCGACCGGATCATCCACTGCGGTCTGGACGACGAGCAGACGGCGCACGATTCGCCGCCGCTGCGCCTCGCGAGGCCGGCGTGAAGCGCGTCCGGACGTAGCGGCTAGCGGATCGAGAAGTCCATCGCGACCGTCACCGCGACGTCGACCGGCGCTCCCGCGAGCCGTCCGGGTTCGAATCGCCATTGCCGGACCGCGGCAATCGCCTGCTCGTCGAGTCCGCCCGGATCGATCGACCGCACGACGCGAACCTCGCCGACGCGCCCCTCTCGCGTCACGACGACCTCCAGCCACACCGAGCCCTGGATTCTCTCGCTCAGCGCCTGAGTCGTGTATGTGGGTTTCACCTGCGAAAGCAGGCGCGGCTCCGTCACCGCACCACCCGGGCGGTAGACCCCGCCGCCCGTGCCGCCGCCCGAACCGGGACCAATGCCGGGACCCGTTCCCGATCCGATCCCCGTGCCGGTTCCGGTGCCGACACCGCCACCCGAACCCGACCCGGTCGATGTGCCATACGACACGCCGCCAACGGGAAGGCCGAGCTGGTCGAGGTGGCCGGACGCCAGCGGTCGCGCCTCGAGCTGGAGCGCTGGGAGCTGGGTCTCAGGCTCGGCGACACGCGCCGCCGCAGGCGCCCGCGGCTTCGCGACGCGCAATGTGGCGGCGTCGTGCCCGACGCCTTCAGCGTGTCGAATCGGACCGGGCTGGCGATTGCCGCCCCCGCCGCCCCCGCCGCCCGGGGGGCCGTCGGCGATGAACACGATCCGGGGGAGAAGCGCAGTTGTGACGGGTGGAGCAGCCTCGAAGGGCAGACGCCCGGGTCCGACCACGACGTGCGGGAGCACGAGGGCGAGTGCCGCGACGGCGATCAGATGGAGAAGACCCGCGACGACGAACGGCGCTGCGGCCCTCAGGGGTCGACGGCGGAGTCGCGGAGCGTCAGGCGCGAGAAAGCCAGTCGTCACCGCAGAGATCGAAGGCAATTGTGCTGCCGGGCAGGCGCTTTGCACCTCGAGTGGTTCGGTGCGGTGAATACCCGGTAACACCCGGAAAGCCGCTGGATCCTGGGAGGGGATGCCGGCATTCCGGCGCGGTGATCGAGCAACGCGCGCCAAAGGAGCCCTTATGCGGGTCTTCGAAGTCATGACCGAAGGTGTCCAGACCGTGTCGCCGGCCATGCCCGCGCCGGACGCGTGGGAGCTGATGCGGCGCAAACGTCTGCACCATCTGGTGGTCACGCAAGGCAAGGAGATCCTCGGCGTCCTGTCGGACCGCGACACCGGCGGTCGCGTCGGCGCCGCGGCTCGAGCCGGACGCACCGTCGCCGACATGATGACGAGCCATGTCGTCACCGTCGGCCGGACCGACTCGATTCGAACCGTCGCCAACCTGATGCGCGGGAAGACGATCGGCTGCGTACCCGTGCTGGACGGGACGAAACTGGTCGGCATTCTGACCGTGTCGGACCTGCTGGAGATGCTCGGTCGCGGCATCGAGCGGCCGGCGAAGCCCGCGCGACGCCTGGCGACGCACCGCGTGCCGCACCGCAAGAACAAGAGCGGCCGCGCAGCGGGCGCGTGGTAGGACGCCGTGGTCACCGACGAGCAACGCGATTGTATCGCGTTGCTCTCGACACCTGACGCCTACGGGCGGCGCGGGGCGGTCGAGCGCATCGACACGCACATCAGCATCGTCTGGCTCGTCGGCGACCGCGCCTACAAGCTCAAACGGGCCGTCCGCTTCGACTACGTCGATTTTTCCACGATCGAGCGGAGGCGCGCGGCATGCGAGGCCGAGATTCGCCTGAACCGGCGGACGGCGCCGTCAATCTACCTCGGCGTGCTTCCCGTGACACGCGAGGCCGGCGGCGCGCTCGCGCTCGGCGGCCGGGGCGAGCCGGTCGACTGGCTGGTGGAAATGGCGCGGTTCGACGAGGACACGCTGTTCGACCGGCTGGCCGAGCGTCATCAACTGGATCTCGCGCTGATGGACGGCCTGGCCGACGCGATCGTCTCTCTGCACGCGGGCGCGGAAACGCGGCCGGATCACGGCGGACGCGACGGGATGGCCTGGGTCATCGACGGCAACGCGCTCGGCTTCGCCGAACAGGGCGCCAACATTCTCGACCGCGCGGCCTGCGAACGGCTCACTGCAGACGCGCGTGCGGAGCTCGGTCGTCGCGCCGGGCTGCTCGAGTCGAGGCGGCGTCTGGGGTCGGTGCGCTGGTGCCACGGCGATCTGCACCTCCGCAACATCTGCCTGATCGACGGCGCGCCGACGCTGTTCGACGCCGTGGAGTTCAACGAAGACATCGCGTGCGTCGACGTGCTCTACGACCTAGCCTTCCTGCTGATGGATCTGTGGCGGCGCGACCTTCGATCTCACGCCAACGTGGTGTTCAACGAATACCTCGCTCGCACCATCGACCTCGAGGGGCTCGCGCTGCTGCCGCTGTTCCTCTCGTGCCGCGCTGGCGTGCGGGCGAAGACGAGCGTCTCGGCCGCCGCCGTGCAAACGCACGCGGGCCGCGCGCGCGAGCTGCAGGACGCGGCACGCCAGTACCTGACGCTGGCGCAGGATCTTCTGCATCCGCCGCCGGCGCGTCTCATCGCCGTTGGGGGCGTGTCGGGCTCGGGGAAGTCCACGTTGGCCCGGCGGCTCGGGCCGCTCGTCGGGGGGCCGCCCGGCGCGCTGATCCTCCGGAGCGACGTGATTCGCAAGGCGCTGTTCCGCGTCTCTCCCTTGACGCGGCTCGGGCCCGAAGCCTACACGCCGGCCGTGACGCTACGCGTGTATCAAACCATCGCCGACCGTGCGCGGACGACGCTCGACGCGGGCCATGCCGTGATTGCCGACGCCGTCTGCGGGAGCCCCCGTGAGCGCGAGGCGCTGACCGCCGTCGCGCACGAGGCGCACGTCCCGTTCACCGGGCTGTGGCTCGAAGGATCGCCGGAGGTGCTGGCGGCACGCCTGCACGAACGGACGGCTGACGCATCCGACGCGACCGCCGGCGTGCTCGAGCGACAGATCCGCTCCGCCGTTCCACCGCTCGACTGGCAGCGTCTGGATGGCTCGCGGGACGCCGGCAGCGTGCAGCACGCCGCGGAAGCGGTCCTGCAGGAGGGCAGGAGGTTTGCACCAGGCACGTGATTGGGCGGCTCTTCTTCCGAGATACCGGCAGCGTGCGAGTCCTTCCCGTTCGCTCAAGGAGGCGTTATGGCGGTCACCGCGTCTGTGCAGGAGTTTCTCCGGCGGGCGAACGTCGCGTACACCGTGTTCCCGCACGTGCCGGCGTACACGGCACAAGAGGAAGCGGCGGTCACCCACGTCCCCGGCCGGGACTGGGCGAAAGCCGTCATCTGCTTCGTTGACGGCGAGCCGATTCAGGCCGTCGTTCCAGCCGACCTCGAAGTGGATCTCGATCGGCTCGCCGTACTGGCCGGCGCCACCACGATCCGGCTGGCCGCCGAAGACGAGCTGCGCTGGCTGTATCCCGACTGCGAGCGCGGCGCCATGCCGCCATTTGGACCGCTGTACAAGCAGACGGTTTTCGTCGATGGGACGCTGGCCGGAGAAGAGCAGATCGTCTTTAACGCCGGCACCCATGCCGACGCGATCTCGATGCGCTACGCCGACTTTGCCACGATCACGCATCCGATCGTGGGCCGGTTCGCTCGGCGTCCGCGGATGACTTGAGTGAGAGGCGGACGTGACACGACACGCGCGCAGGTCGAGGGCACCGTTCAAAACGGAAACGGTGTGGAACGCCGGCCTGGCCGGCACGGGTGCCGCCGCGGAAGGCCAGTCATTGACGTGCTCGGTTGCGGCGATGGCCCGGATTGAGACGCTGGCTGATGGCCGGTGGCATTCAGCCGCTTGCGCAGACGCTCGAGGGGTTGCACCAGGCGGGGATCAACGCCGCGGAGCTGGGAACCCCGCCGCGTCACTTCGATCCATGGAGCCACGGGCAGATTGCCCAGGTGCGTCACTGTCTCGCGCAATTCTCGATCGCGCCAGTCGCGATTCACGCGCCGTTTGGCGGCCTGCTCGATCTCACCGATCCGAACCCGCACCATCGTCATGCGGCGATCGGTGCCACGCTCGCCGCCGCGGCGGCGCTGCGCGAGGTGGGTGGCACGAGGGTCGTGGTCCACATCAGCGATGTCCAGAGGAACAACCAGAACGTGGGGGAGCGCCTCGCGTGCGGGCGGCAATCGCTGCAGGTGCTGGCCCGGGCGTGCAGCCAGATGCAGGCCACGCTCGTCGGCGACCGCCTGGTGCACGTGCACGCGAACGACCATCGGGGGCAGTTCGACGATCACCTCCCGCCGGGGGAGGGTATCATCGACTGGTGGCACGTACGGGAGACGCTCCTGCGCGTCGGCTTCGACGGGTGGATTGTGCTCGAGCTCGCCTGTCCGACGGGGCCAATGGCGACCTGCTTCAGCGACGCGCTGCACCGCGTCCAGGAGCTCTTCGGCTAGCTCGTTGCACGAGTGTCAGGAGAGGTACACCATGCCGCAGATCACAACGGTGCTCGCGCCAATCGACTTCTCTGATTCGTCCGTTCACGCGCTCGAATACGCGATGGCGCTGGCGAAGTGGTACGGTGCGCGGCTGGTCGGGGTCCACGCCTATACACCGATATTTCTTCCAGTGCCCGGCTTGGGCACGGCCGGCTATGACGGCCCGCCGATGCCAGACGCCGACATGATCAAGCAGATGGAGCAGGAGGTGTGGGCCGCGCTGGACAAAGCCCGCGCGGCGGGGCTGAAAACCGAGGTGCGCATCGAGGCCGGGCCGGCGCCGGCCGTCATTCTGGGCTGCGCCAGGGCGCTGTCGGCCGACGCGATTGTCATGGGGACGCATGGCGCCGGCGGATTCGAGCATCTCATGCTCGGGTCCGTCGCGGAAAGGGTGCTGCGGAAGGCCACGTGTCGCGTGATGACCGTGCCGCCACGGGCGCGCGCGACGTCCACGCTGCCCTTCAGGCGTGTGCTCTGTCCGGTGGATTTTTCCGATCCATCGCGTGCCGCGCTGCAGTTCGCGCTGTCGATGGCGCAGAAGGCGGACGCGGAGCTGACGATTCTCCACGTGCTCGATTGGCCGGTGGAAATCGAGCCGATGGCACACCGCTCGTTCAGCGTGCCGGAGTACAGCCGATTGCGCGAAGAGGACGCCGAAGCGCGGCTCGCGGAGCTCGCCACCGAGTCCGCGCGGAACGGGCACATTGTGAAGACGGCGCTCACGCACGGCAAGCCGTACCGCGAGATCCTCGGCGTCGGCACACGGCTGGGCATCGATCTCATCGTGATGGGCGTGCAGGGGCGGAACGCGCTCGACGTGATGCTGTTCGGCTCGACGACGAATCAGGTCGTGCGGATGGCCACGTGCCCGGTGCTCACGCTGCGGCATTGACGAGGACGCATCATGCGGCCCATCGAGCCGCCGCTGTGAGGCGGTTGAGGAGATGCCATGGCTCTGACCCGCGTGCATTGCCCGACGCTCGGCGCTCACGTGTCGCGAGTGACGAACCTCGAAGACGAGGTCACCGAGCTCATTTGCGCCGAGTATGAACCCCACACCGGGATCTGCCGGCTGAAGGAACAGGCCGAGGGCGGTGGGCCCCTGGCGCAGCTGCTCGAGCGGGTCTCGGAAGACGGGCTGACGAGGCGGGGGACTAGATGCGAGCTCGGCCCGCACGCGTCTTGATCAGTCGGAGCCGTTTGCGCGACACGGGCGTGCAAACGGCATTGGTTTCGCCGTCAGGCAGACGCCCTCTGAAGGGAGACGGACATGGCCGCCTTCAGGTCGGTGCTCGTGACTGCGTGCGCCGTCGCGGCTCTCGCGGCCGCGGATGTGCCGACGCCCGCGCGCTACCGCGACGGGATGCTGCCGAAGCTGCCCACTGAAGCGCTGGGCGGCGGTCAGGTGTTCGTGGAGCTCGCCGTCAGCGACAGCGGCGCCGTGGATCGTGTGACGCCGCTGCGGACGACCCCGCCGTTCACTGAGCCCATGATCGAGGCAATACGCGACTGGCGCTTCCTGCCGGCCGAAGAGGTGATCGACCCGGACACGGGGCGGCAGAGGGTGCGGTCGACCGTGCTGGTGGCGGGCGTGTTCCGAGCGCCGGTCCTCGTGAACGCGCCGGTGGCCGGAGAGCCGCCGACGGATGTGGCGGCCGCGTCTGATGACACGCCGTTTCCGCTGGCTCCCGTCGCGCCGCCGTTTCCATCGCGCGCGCTCGCCGGCGGCATCGTGCTCGTTGAAGTGCAGGTCAGCGCGGCCGGCGCCGTGACCGACGCACGCCTGCTGCGTTCGGCGCCACCGTTCGACGGTCCGGCGCTCGATGCGGCGCGCCGCTGGACATTTCGCCCCGCACGCCTCCACGGACGGCCCACCGCGACGCTCGCCTACATCCTGTTCGGTTTCCGCGAACCGGTCGTCGAGTCCCTGCCGAAACCGCATGAGCGCCTCTCGCTGGGCGTGACGAGCCGAGGGGCAGGAGATGGCGCGGGCAATCACGAAGGCCGCCGCCGCGGCGCCGCCGCCGACGAGGTAGGGAACGAGGGCGTTCCTCGCGCGAGTGCCGGAAATCCGACGGTAAGGCCGTACAATGGTCCAGAACGCGTGAAAAGGCGCGGCCTGGGCCCCCTGGAATTGCAATTGCGTGGCCGGCTGCTGGAGGGACAACCATGGAGGAACAATTCGGTACCCCGGAACAGCTCCTGAGGTACGCGGAGGAGGGACGGCTGACCAAGCATGCCCTCGCGACGACGCTCACGCCGGAGCCCAGACAGCAGTTTCTGGAGGCGTGCGCGGCGATCGAGAAGAAGTACACCGACGAGTGCGCGGCCGCGAAAGATCCCTGCCTCGAATCCGGGTGTTCGGTCGAGGGCGAGATCTGCCTGCAGCCGCTCCTGCGGGCCGGCACCGAGTATCACAGGGCCTGTGCCGTCGAATGGGCGAAGCTCTTCGCCCATCACGAGAATCGCCTTTACCCACGATGAGTCGAGGCTTCAACGACTAGCGTTGCGGACCATCGTCTTTCCGCGTCATCCAACTGGATCTGGACCAGCCAGGAGGCGCTCGTCGCGCTCCTGGCGCTCGTCGGCATCCTCACGCATCTCGCCCTGCGTTATCTGACCCGATTTGCGGGTACGCCCGCGGCGGCCCTCCCGCTTCTGATCGTGCTGCTCGTCGGCGGAAGCCCGCTCGTGCTGCGTCTCATCTGGCGCGGGTTGCGCGGCGAGTTCGGCTCGGATCATCTGGCGGGCGTGTCGATCGTGGCGTCGGCGCTGCTCGGCGAGTACCTCGCCGGCGCGATCGTGGTCCTGATGCTCTCCGGCGGGGCAGCGCTGGAGCAGTTTGCCGTGGCGGAAGCCACCTCGGTCCTGCGCGCACTCGCGAGCCGGCTGCCGACGCTCGCGCATCGACGACGGGAGGGCGGTTTCGACGATGTCCCGGTTGCCGACGTGCGGGTCGGTGACGAGGTCTCGGTTCTTCCTCACGAGATCTGTCCCGTGGACGGCGAGGTCAGCCAGGGGCACGGCACGATGGACGAGTCGTACCTGACCGGCGAGCCGTTCAACATCTCGAAAGGTCCCGGCGCGCTCGTGCTCTCCGGCGCGATCAACGGCGACGCCTCGCTCGTCGTTCGCGCGACGCGGATCGCCGCCGACTCGCGCTATGCCCGCATCATGCAGGTGATGCAGGAGGCGGAACAGCGGCGTCCGAATCTGCGGCGGATCGGCGATCAGCTCGGCGCGTGGTACACGCCGCTGGCGCTGGCGATGGCCGCAGCCGCCTGGTGGTGGACGGGGAATCCGATCCGGTTTCTCAGCGTGGTGGTGGTGGCGACGCCGTGTCCGCTGCTGATCGCGATTCCGGTCGCGATTATCGGGGCCATCTCCACCGCGGCCCGGCGCGGCGTGATCATCAAGGACCCCGCGGCGCTCGAGCAGCTCACGCTGTGCCACACGATGATTCTCGACAAGACGGGCACGCTCACCTACGGCCGCCCCAGCCTGAGCGAGGAGCTGTATGCGCCGGCGTTCTCGCGGGAGACGGTGCTGCCGATGGTGGCGGCCATCGAGCGATACAGCCGTCATCCGCTGGCCGGCGCCATCGTCAAAGCGGCCGAGGACGCGGGGTGTGCGTTGCCGATCGTCGACTGGATCCACGAAGAAGCAAGCGTGGGACTGCGGGGCCGGGTGGGCGCGTCGAACGTGCTGATCACGAGCCGCGCGCACGCCACCAGTCGTTTCGAGCTGCCGCCCAGCCAGTCCACCGGACTCGAGTGCATCGTCGTCGTGGACGATCAGTTGGCGGCGACGCTCCGGTTCCACGACGTGCCACGCGAGGACAGCCGCGGGTTTGTCGGGCATCTCGGCCCCAAGCACGGGTTCACGCGCGTGCTCCTCGTCTCCGGCGATCGGGAGGCCGAGGTCAGGCGCCTGGCCGAAGCCGTCTCGATTACCGAGGTCCATGCCGGCACGTCGCCCGAAGAGAAGGTCGCGATCGTGCGGCGGGAAACGGCGCTGACCAGGACGCTGTTCATCGGCGACGGCATCAACGACGCGCCCGCGCTGATGGCGGCGACCGTGGGGATCGCCTTCGGCCAGCACAGCGACGTGACGTCCGAGGCGGCGCGCGTGGTGATCATCGACTCGTCGCTGTCGAAGGTCGACGAGCTCATTCATCTGAGTTACCGCCTGCGTCAGGTCGCCCTGCAGAGCGCGATCGGTGGGATGCTGCTGAGCGGGGTCGGGATGCTGTTTGCGGCCTTCGGACTGTTGTCGCCAGTGGCGGGGGCCGTGGCACAGGAAGGGATTGACCTGCTGGCCGTGCTCAACGCCCTGCGGACGGCGCGAGAGCCCTGGCAGCTGACCGATTTCGAGCCGTGATGCGTTGGGCACCGGCACGCCGATTGCGGTCTCAGCCGCCGGTTCGTGAATGTGCCGGATTTCCGGAAGGGGGGCCGCTGTGAGAACAGGATTACTCATCTCGACGGCGTTGCTGGCGTTCAGCACAGTGTCGTGCAGCTCGGTCAAACCGGTCGCGGTCAATGCCGGCGACCAGTGCTTCCGGTGCCGGCGGACGATTTCGGACACGAAGCTCGCTGGCGAACTGCTGGACGGCGCGCGGTTTGTGTCAAAGTTCCGAACGCCCGCCTGCCTGGCGACGTACCTGGCCGAGCATCCCACCGAAACCGGGATGGTCTTCGTCACCGACTATGCGACCGGCGACATGATGCGTCCGGACGGCGCGTTCTTCGTTCCGTTCGTGAATCGCGATACCGGCGAGCGCGACTACCGCGCGTTCAAGGTAAGATCAGACGCCGACGCCGCGGCGGCCGAAGCGCGCAGCGAGCTGGTCGGCTGGAAGGCCGTGCTCGAGAAGGCACGCTCGTAGCGGAATCGGACGGGGGATCATGGAGTGGTCGACAGAGCACGATAGCGTCACGGGTGAGGAGTACATCGCGGTCGACACGCGCGGCGAGCCGCTGCTCCGCGATCCCTTCACGAACAAGAGCACGGGGTTCACGGCGGCCGAGCGCGAACAGCTCGGCCTCGAAGGACTGGTGCCGCCAGCCGTCAGCACCATGGACCAGCAACTGGCCCGGGTGTACGAGAACTACCGCGTCCAGCAGACCTCGCTCGAGCGCTACGTCTACCTGGCCAGCCTGCAGGACCGGAACGAGACGCTGTTCTTCCGGCTCGTCCACGATCACATCGACGAGATGATGCCGATTGTGTACACGCCGGTGGTCGGCGAGGCGTGCCAGCAGTTCTCGCACATCTACCGCCGGCCGCGCGGCCTCTACATCTCGTACGAGCAGCGCAACCGGATCGACGCCATCCTCCAAAACCATGCGCGGCCGCCGGCCGTCATCGTCGTCACCGACGGGGAACGGATCCTCGGGCTCGGGGATCAGGGGGTCGGCGGAATGGGGATCCCGACCGGGAAGCTGTCCCTCTACACCGCGTGCGCCGGCATCCCGCCCTATCTGACGTTGCCGATCATGCTCGACGTGGGCACGGACAATCAGGAGCGGCTGAACGACCCGCTGTATCTCGGCCTGCGGCACAAGAGGATTCGCGGACGCGAGTATCAGGACTTCATCGATCGGTTCGTCGACGCCGTGATACGCGTGTACCCTGACGCCGTCCTGCAGTGGGAAGACTTTCTGAAGGCCAATGCGCTCACCCAGCTCGCGCGCTTTCGCGACCGGTTGTGCACGTTCAACGACGACATTCAGGGCACCGCCGCGGTCGTGGCCGCCGGCGTGTACGCGGCCCTGCGGATTACCGGTCAGGCGATGCGTGACCAGCGCGTTGTGCTCGGCGGAGCCGGGGCGTCCGCGCAGGGGATTGCCAACCTCTTCGTGTCGGCGCTGCGCGACGCGGGGCTCTCCTACGAGGAGGCCCGGCAACGCATCTCCACGGTGGACAGTCGGGGACTGGTGACCAAGGCGCGGGCGGAGATGGAGGACTTCAAGGCGGCCTACGCCCGGCCGGTTGAGGAGGTGGCGACCTACGCGTGCAGCGATCCCGCGCACATCACGCTGGAGGAGACGATCCGCAATTTCAAGCCGACGATGCTCATCGGCACGTCGGGCACGGGCGGCCTGTTCACGGAGGCCGTGGTCCGCGCGATGGCCGCCGTCAACGACCGTCCGATCGTGTTTCCGCTGTCGAACCCGACGAGCAAGAGCGAGTGCACGGCGGAGCAGGCGATTCGGTGGTCCGATGGCCGCGCGATCGTGGCGACCGGCGGCCCCTCCGATCCGGTCGTCCATCGCGGCCAGACGTACCGCATCGGGCAGGGGAACAACGCGTTCGTCTTTCCGGGCGTCGGACTGGGTCTGTGGGCGGGAGGCGTGCGACGCGTCACCGACGGCATGTTCCTTGATGTCGCCCAGGCGCTGGCTCACCTGGTGAGCCAGGCGGATCTGGATCAGGGCGCGGTCTACCCCGAGCTCACGCGCATTCGGGACTGCTCGCATGCCGTGGCGTGCGCCGTGATCCGCCGCGCCGTCGCCGAAGGCCACGCGTCGCCGGGGATTCTGCCCGGCCTCGAAGAGACCGTGAGCCGCGCGATGTGGTTCCCGACCTACCGACCAGTTCGATACCAACGGAGTCGGCGGATCATCCAGATCGAATGACGCCCGTCCAGCTTTGCAGCGTGCGAATGTAATTGGCGCGCTCGAAGACGTTCGGGTCGGCAGTCCGCGCCAGGCTGACCCGGCCGCGAACCTCGCCCAGGGACGCGAACTGCCTGGAGTCCATGAAGCGGGAGAGCCCCTCGCGCATCGCGACGAAGTAGTGCGGCCCGTGGCGCAGGATCGCCGAGACCATCTGCACCGCATGCGCGCCCGCGAGAATCGCCTTGACGCCGTCGTTCGGGGCCGCGACGCCGCCGGTCACCGCCAGCGAGGCGCGCACACGCCCGTGCAGGATGGCCAGCCACCGCAATCGGAGGCGCAGCTCCGAGCTCGTCGACAGCTCGAGCTGCGGTGACGCCACCAGCTCGTGGAGATCGATGTCGGGCTGGTAGAAGCGGTTGAACAGCACCAGGGCATCCGCATGCGCCTCGTCCAGTTCACGCGCGAGATGGCCGAACGCCGTGAAGAAGGGCGAGAGCTTGACGGCGATCGGTATCTTCAGGCTGTGTTTCAGCTCCGAGACCACATCCCGAATCTGTGTTTCGATGGCCATCGCGGATTGATCGGGATCCGTGACGACCTCGTACATGTTCAACTCGAGCGCGTCGGCGCCCGCCTGCTCGATGTCGAGCGCGAACTTCAGCCACGATTCCCCGGTCATGCCGTTGAGCGACGCGATCACCGGAATCGCCACGGCCTGCTTCGCCTTGCGCAGATGCTCGAGATACTCGGTCGGCCCGAGCGGGTAGCGCTCCGGGACCGGGAAATCCGAGAGGACGGCCGCGAACTGCTTGTCGAGCGGGTCCATGTGATGGATCTGCCCCGACTCGGCCATCGTGATCTGCTCCTCGAACAGCGAATGGAGCACGATCGCCGCCGATCCGCCGTCCTCGAGCCGTTTCACGGTGTCCAGGTGGGCGGCGAGCAGAGACGCGCCGGAGATGAAGGGGTGGGCGAGTGTCAACCCGAGGTACTTCGTTGAGAGGTCCATCTCGGTCACCGATCAGTGGTCACTGATTACCCGCTGCACTCCGAATGCCAGAGGAAACCTAGCACATTTCTCGTGAGGAGCTCGGATGACGCCGCCGGGCGCCGGATTCCCGGCACCGGGACGTCCTGAACGCGCGGACCGTCGGCCATTGGCCAGGCACCCGGCTTGCCTTGAGTGGAAGTGTGAATCTCCGCCTCGCATTCATGTTGAGCGCGCACGTGCTCGAGCAGAACAGGACGCGGACGGCCCTCACGGTGTTGGGCGTGACCATAGGGGTGGCCGCCGTGATCGCGATCGCCGCGCTCGGGCGCGGGGCGCAAAAGCAGATCGAGGCGCAGATTCAGAGTGCCGGCTCGAACATGATCGTCGTGATGGCCGGGAATCGGACGGCCGGCGGCGTCCGTCAGGGTCAGGGCGTGTCAGGCACGTTGACCGCTGAGGACGCGAGGACCATCCGCGACAGCCTCTCGACTGTGGCGTTTCTCGCTGCGGGCGTCAACACACGCGCGCAGCTCGTGTTTCGCGACCAGAACTGGTCGACGACGGTGCAGGGCACCGACGTGGAGTGGCCGGCCATTCGTGCCTGGCCGGTCATCGCCGGGACATTCTTCACGGCAGAGGACGTCCAGCGGGCGGCGAAAGTCGCCGTGGTCGGCACCGTGGTGCGCGATCAGTTGTTCGGCGAAGGCGCGAACCCGACGGGCCAGACCATCCGGGTTCAGGGCCAGCCGTTTACAGTCGTCGGCGTGATGGCCTCGAAAGGCCAGTCAGGCGTGGGGCGCGACCAGGACGACACGATCTTCGTGCCGTACACCACCGTGCAGAAGAAGATGCTCGGCATCACCAACATTCATCTGATCCAGTTGTCTGCGGCATCCGCCAGCGAGACGAGTCAAGCCGTCGATGACGTGACGGCGCTGCTTCGGCTTCGCCACGAGATTCAGCCCGGCGATCCCGACGATTTCATGGTCCGCGCCCTCAACGAGATCGCGGACGTCGGCAGGCAGGCAACGCAGACGATGACGAACCTGCTCGGAGCCGTCGCGGCCGTCTCGTTGCTGGTCGGCGGCATCGGGGTCATGAACATCATGCTCGTCTCGGTGACGGAGCGGACCCAGGAGATCGGGTTGCGCATGGCGGTCGGCGCGCGCGGGCGCGACATCCGAGGACAGTTCCTGCTCGAGGCGCTGATGCTGACCGCGGGCGGCGGCGTCGGCGGCGTGGTCGTCGGCTTCGCGGCGTCGCGGGCCGCCACGGCCTGGGTCGGATGGCCGACGTCCGTGTCGGCGGCCGCGGTCGCGCTCGGCCTCGGAGTCGCCGTGGCGACGGGCGTTTGCTTCGGATTCTATCCGGCGAACAAGGCGGCCACCCTCGATCCCATCAGAGCGATGCGGTACGAGTGACCTTATGGATCCCACACCGTCGGAAATTGTTCACACCGCGATCGACGCGCTGCTGACCGTCACGGCGAAAGCGGCGGATGATCTGCGCACCTTTCACGACACCGTCGCGCGCGCCCGCATTGGCGCGCTGCCGCCGCTGCCGCGTGCCACCGTCGTCACGACCGAGCGCATCATCGAGCACCTGAGCAAGGTGGAGCAGGAGCTCCGGGAGGTCCTGGTGGCGCTGGGCCTTCGAGAGCCGCCCGGCTGACGCGGGCGCGTTCGCCGCGAGCAAGGCAATTGCAGGAAATGAGACCGATGGCTCGCATCTGCCGGAAAGCCGGCGTCCTCGTCCTCATGCTGGCGGCCTTCGGCGCCTCCGGCCTTCGATCGGCAGCGCAAGTCAAACCACCAGATGTCGAGGCGTTGCTGGCACGGCTCGACGACCTCTACCGATCGAAGAGCAGCATCGCCCGAATTGACATCCACGTGACCACGCCGCGTTCAACGCGGTCGCTCCGGCTCAAAGCCTGGACGCGCGGCGAAGACGAGGCGCTCATCGTGATTGAGGCGCCGCCGCGTGAAGAGGGCACGGCGACGCTGCGCGTGGGACCGAACCTGTGGAACTACCTGCCGCGCATCGCGCGCACCATCCGCGTCCCGCCGTCGATGATGCTCGGCTCCTGGATGGGGACCGACTTCACGAACGACGATCTCGTCAAGGAGTCGTCGCTCAGAAAGGACTTCAACTCGCGCATCGATCGCCGGTCGGATGCTCCCCCCGGCTGGTGGATCCGGCTCGACGTGAAACCGGGCGTCGTCGGACGCTGGGCGCGCATCGACATCCTCGTGTCCGACGAGGAGCTGCCGGTCGAGGAGCGGCACTTCGATCGCAAAGGGCGGCTGGCCAGGACGATGGTGTTCGACGAGACGAAGACGCTCGGCGGCCGCCGGCTCCCCGTGCACCTGACGCTCACGCCGACCGACACGGCAGGACAGCGCACGGAGCTGCGCTATCTCGACGTGCAGTTCAACGCGCCGATCCCGGACGACACCTTCAGCCTGTTGCGTCTCGAGAGAGGCCGCTAGCACCGTGCCCAGCTTCACCATGTCGCGGATTGCGTGGCGCAACCTGTGGCGCAACCCTCGTCGCACGGCGCTCGCGCTGGCAGCGATCGGCCTCTCCGTGGCGCTCGTGCTCGTCTACGACGGCATGCTGCGCTGGGAGAGCGACTGGCTGCTCGACACGATCACCGGGCCGATGCTGGGCCATGTGCAGGTGCACGCGCCCGAGTGGCGCCGGACGCGCTCGATGGATCGGATTCTGCCCGGCGTCTCGAGCACGGTGCAGGGCCTGCGTCGCGATCCGGAGATTGCGGGAGCCAACCCACGCGTCTGGGCGCCGGCGCTGGCCGCCGTTGGCGAGGAAGGCTTCGCGGTCGTGGTGCTGGGCCTCGACATCGAGGAGGAGTCGCGTCTCGCGCGGCTGCTGAACGGCGTGTCGGTACCGCTGACCGCCCACCGTGTGCTGATGGGCCGGCAGCTCGCGGAGCAGATGAGCGTGCAGCCAGGCGCGGAGATCGCGCTCGTCGGCCAGGGCGTGGACGGATCGCTGGCCAACGACCTCTACACGGTGGCGGCGCTCATCGAGACGCCGGTCGATCTGGTGAACCGGCTGGCGGTCGTGATGCCGCTCGCCGACGCGCAGTCGCTCTTCGCGATGTCCGACGAGGCGCACGAGATCGTGATCTACGCACGCGACCCCGCGCGCGCTGGAGCGCTGGCCGCCCGCCTGAACGGGTCGCCGGCGATCGGCGGCGCCGAGGCCCTCGATTGGCACACGCTCGCCCCCGCGATGGTCGACCTCATCAAGCTGGTCGAAATCGCGTGGGTCTTCGTGCTGGTGCTGGTGCTGGTCGCCGCGGCGGCCGGCGTCGCGAACACGATGCTGATGGCCACCTTCGAGCGCACGCACGAGCTCGGGATGCTGCTGGCCCTTGGCACCGGCCCCTCCCGGATCGTCCGCATGATCCTGCTCGAGTCGCTGGCGCTCGGCCTGACGGGCGCGCTGCTCGGCACGGCGCTGGGCGGCGCGCTCGTGGCCTGGGCGCACGAGACGGGCATCGACTACGCCACGCTGACCGGAGGCGGGCCGAGTCAGCTCGCGGTGTTCGGGATGAACTGGTCGCTGCGCATCTACCCGCGCCTGGCGTGGATCGACATCGCGCGCGCCGTTGTGGCGGTGCTCGTCACGTCGGTCGTGGCGTCGGCCTGGCCGGCCACTCGTGCCGCGCGCCTGCAGCCCGCCCGTGCGTTGAAGGACTGACATGGCCTGGATCGCGAGCCGGTACGCCGTGCGCAGCGTGGGCCGCAACCTCCGGCGGACCGCGCTGTCGGTCGTCGGCATCGCCGTCGGCTGCGTCCTCGCGCTGTTCATGGAAAGCCTGAATCGCGGCCGGAGCGAGCTGTTTGCCCGCGTGGGCGCCTCGAGCGGGATCGGGCACCTGCGAGTGGTGCCCGCAGGATGGCGCGCGCGCCGCGATCCGAGGCTGCGGCTCGCCGATTGGCAGGCTGACGTCGCGGCCGCGCGCTCGCTGTCCGGCGTCGCCGTGGTGACGGCGCGCGCGCGCGCGCAGGTGCTCCTCGCCATGGGCACGCACGTGGTGCCGGTCGAACTGGCAGGCGTCGATCCGGACGTCGAGCCGCGAACGTTCCGGTACGTTCAGCATATGCAACAGGGCCGCTATCTGAAGACGGGCGACGCGGGCGGGCTGGTGATTGGCCAGACGATCGCTGAGCGTCTGTCTGCCGGCGTGGACGACGATGTGGTGGCGACGGCGGTCGGGCCGGACGGCCAAATCCAGAGCGCCATGTTGCGCATCGTCGGGATCGTGACGACCGGCAGCGAGGACGCGGACGCCGGCGTGTGCCAGGTGGCGCGCCCCGACCTGGAGCGCCTCACGGGCCTGCCGGGCGCGGGCGAAGTGACGCTCGTGCTCGACGAGTTCCGTCACGCCGAAGCGATCCGCGGGGAGCTGGCGAGCCGCGTCTCGCGCGGCGACGAGGTGCTGACGCTGGCGGAAGTGGCGCCCGAAATCCAGGGGCACTTCGAGCAGGACGCCGCCTCGGCGCGATTCGTGAGCGCGATCATTCTGCTGATCGTGCTGCTCGGCGTCGCGAGCGCGCAGCTGGCCGCCGTGCTCGAGCGGCGTCGCGAGTTTGCGGTGCTCTCGGCGCTCGGCATGAGCGGTGCGCGGATGGTCCGCCTCGTCGTGCAGGAAGCGCTCCTGCTGGGGGTCGCCGGCGCGCTGGTCGCGTTGGCGGTGGGTCTGCCGATCATCTGGCGGTTCGCGCACGTCGGTCTCGATTTTCGGCGCTACATGGGGACCTTCGCGTTCCAGGGCGTGCTGTTGGATCCGGTGATTTACGGCGACTTCGGCCCGTGGATCGTCTCCTACGTCACCCTCGTCGCGATCGGGGCCACGCTCGCGGCGTCGCTCTACCCGGCATGGTACGCGTCGCGCACCGATCCCGCCGTCGCCCTGCGGGTGGCTCAATGAGCGAGGCGATCGTCACCGCGCGCGGGCTGACCAAGGCATTCGAGACGGGGCGCCAGCAGGTGTGGGCGCTGCGCGGTGTCGATCTCGAAGTGCAACCGGGCGAGTTTCTGGCGCTCGTCGGGCCGTCGGGCAGCGGGAAGACGACGCTGCTCAATCTGTTCGGGGCGCTCGACGTGCCGACCGACGGCGAGCTGACCGTGCTCGGGCAGGCCGTCGCGCGCCTGTCGAAGCACGAGCGCGCGCACCTGCGGCTGACCGCGATCGGTTTCGTCTTTCAGGCCTACAACCTCGTGCCCGTGCTGACCGCACTCGAAAACGTGGAGTTCGTGCTCGAGCTCCAGGGGGCCGACTCGAGCCGGCGGACTCGAGCGAGAGCCGTGCTGGCGGATCTCGGCCTGGGCGAGCTGGCGGACCGACGTGTCAACGAGCTGTCGGGCGGGCAGCAGCAGCGCGTCGCGGTGGCGCGCGCGGTGGCTGCGCGTCCCCGGATGGTGCTGGCCGACGAGCCGACGGCGAACCTCGATGGTGAGAATGCCGAGACGCTGATGCACATGATGCGCGACCTGCGCGATCGGTTCGGGATGACGTTCCTCTTTTCGACCCACGATCCACGGGTGGTCGCCCATGCGGCGCGGGTGGTGACGCTCGTCGACGGGCGGGTGGCGAGAGACGAGATCACGCCCGGTGAAAAGAGATAGCCATGGTGCGCAGCGCGCCGACCCTGGTCGTCGCGTGGATGCTCGCCGGCGCCGCGCACGTCGCCGCGCAGAACCAGCAACCGCCGCAGAGCGACGCCGTCACCGTGCGCTATTCGCTGAAGGGCAGCGGGCTGTTCTCCCGCTTCGCCGACGACCCGGTGCTGTTTCCCGACCGTGCGAGCGCCACCAGCTTCTGGCGATTTCGAGTCGAGCCGACCCTCCGAGTCGGCGACGACACCACCGTCGAATTCGCGATCGAACAGCGTGTGCAGGCGTCATCGTCCAGGACGGGCGTCGCCGGCGCCGGCGTGTTGCCGAGGGAAGCGCCCGCCCCCTATCGCCTTCGCCAGCTCGATTGGCAGCTGTGGTCCTCGACGCAGGGGGAGTGGCGGGCCGAGGTCGATCGAGCGGCGCTTCACGCCCGCGCGGGTGCGGCGGAATTCACCGTGGGACGGCAGGCGATCGGGTGGGGACGCGGCGTCATGTTCGGCGCGATCGATCTGTTCTCGCCCTTCACGCCGCTCGAGGCGGACCGCGAATGGCGGCGCGGTGTCGATGCCGTGCGAGCGGACGTGAAGGTCTCGGATCGCGTGTCAGTCGACGGCATCGGCGCCTTTGGCACGGATGTCGACCATTCGGTGCTGGCCGGACGGCTGCGCGGCTTCGCGGGCGACGTCGATCTCGAGCTCGTCGGCGGCAGGCGCGCGCGCGATCTGTTCGGCGGCCTCGCCTCGTCTGCCGCCGTCGGCGACGCCGAAGTCCACACCGAGCTGGCCGTGTTTCGAACGCCGGCCGTGCCGGGATCGGCGAGCTTCGCCGACCAGCGCTCGGTGGTCAAAGTCGTGGCCGGCGGTTCGTATCGTTTGCCGGTTGGCGCCGGTCTGGTCGCCTACGGCGAGTATCACTACTCCGGGTTTGGTGCCGCGAGCGCCGGCGGCGCCCTGCGCGAGCTCGCGGACCGCACATTCCAGGAGCGCTATCTGAGAGGCGACACGCAGATCCTCGGCCGGCACGCTGTCGCGACGCTGGCGTCGTACGAGCTCTCACCGGAAGTGTCGCTCGCGGCGGAGTGGTTGATGAGCCCGCGCGATGGCTCTGGCGTGGCCGTGCCGTCGATCACGCTGACGTTCGGCGATCGGGTGTCGATGGTGATGAGCGGGTACGTTCCCCACGGGCGGACGCCGGACGGACCGACCCTGCGCAGCGACTTCGGCGCCACGCCGCTCGCCGCGTTCGTGCAGCTACGGGTGTACCGCTGAGACCACGTGCTTCTATTTCTTCAGCGGGGGAGGCCTGCGACCCCTGCGGGGTTGTGCTTCCGCTCGATCGCGACCGGTCCGCAGGATGAACGTGACCGGGAGCTCGTCTTTGTCGAACGAGTCGCGCAGGTGGGGAAACAGATCGAGGAGGATCCTGGCTTCGTGGACTAAATCGTGAAGCCTGGCTTCGGCTCCGCGCTTGGCGAGATCATAGAGCTGGGCGTCCCGTTTCGGTCGTGGCACGGTCGTCTCCTTGGGTCGAATTACCGGCGCGTCTCGGGGTCAGGGGAACATCAGCGTCTGCGCCCACCGGCCGTGGTCCCGTTCGAACAGGACGCGCTCGTGAAGGCGGGCGGGATCGCGCGTCCAGAGCTCGATGGCGGACGGAACGACCCGAAAGCCCGACCAGAACGGCGGCCGCGGCACGCTCTGGTTCTCGAAGCGCGCGCGCGCGTCCTGCACGCGGCGCTCGAGAGCCTCGCGCGAGGCGAGCGTGGCGCTCTGCGTCGACGCCCACGCGCCAATCTGGAACTCGCGCGGGCGGGTGTCGAAGTACGCGTCCGCCTCGGCCTCGGTCACGGGCTCGACGTGGCCTTCGACCCGCACCTGCTTGTGAATCGGCGGCCAGTAGAAGCAGAGCGCCGCGTAGGGATTCGCCGCCAGCGCGCGCGCCTTTCGACTCTCGAGGTTCGTGAAGAACACGAAGCCGCGCTGGTCGACCCCCTTCAACAGCACGTACCGCCCCGACGGACGGCCGCTGTCATCCACGGTCGACAACACCATGGCGTCCGGTTCCTCGCTGCCCTGCTGTCTGGCTCGTTCGAACAGCTCCACGAACATCGCGATGGGATCGTCGTCTGCCATGCCGGCGCTCGCTCCTTTGGGTCGTGGGCTAGTGTGGCGTCGCCGTCCGCACGAAGTAGCCATCGTTCGTGCGGGTCAGGAAGTTCTCGGTCATGAGCGCCTCGAGAATCGCGACGCATACCGCCGGCTCCAGCCCGAACACCTGCTGGGCCTGCGACGGCGTGAGCCGGAGGTTCGGCCTGTCGGCGTATTCGTCGCGAACCCGCTGCAGCAGTTCCTCGAGTGGAGACGCGGGAGTTGGCATGTCCATGGGCCCTCTATCAGGGCCTCAGTGTACTGGGACGCGCGCGTTCGCCCTGTCCATAATGGCACACTGCCTATTGATTCTGGCCGCTCGGTCCGAGAAACGCGTGGCCGAGAATTCGGGCGACATTCACCGTATCGAGCAGTGTGGCGGCGAGCAGGCACCACGCGGCGGCCCTGACGAAGGGAACCGCGTCGAAGGCGAGGCCGCCTGCCAGCGACGGCACGCCGAACAGCCACAGCACGAACACCAGTTCCTGCCCGCCGCGCCACGGCATGTCGTGCGGGGAGGGCACCGGCCCTCTGTACCCGGTGTTGGCGTACGCCCAGTACCACGCAAAGAGCGGCAACAATCGCCCTTCCATGGCGACCACCATTTGCGCCAGGAAGCCCACGAGGCCGAAGACTCCGTACGCCATCGCGATCCGCAGCGTCGCCGCCGACCCTTCCGCGATCGTGAGCCACACACCGAGCGCCGAGGCGATCATCAGCGACACCAGGGAAGCGCCGGCGTGAAGCACCGCCGGATCGGGCGTGCGCAGACCCGGCGGCCGCGGCCGCGGCCGGCGCAGCATCCAGACGACCTGCGACAGAAAGAAACAGAACCCGGCGACCACGAAGAGCGCACACACCCACACGATCGGACTACGGAGCAGCAGCGTCGCGAACAGTCCTGAGACACCCACCTGCAGAAGGATCGCGCTCGTCCAGAGGCGCGGCCCCTTCGGCATCTCGGAGGGCAGGACCATCGGCAACAGCCGGTACGCGACGCCGACGACCATCATCGACGCCCAGCCGAGCGCCGCGAGGTGCGCGTGCGCAAAGACGTTGGCGAGCACGAACCCGGGCAGGAAGTGATGGACCTTGTCGAACCCGATGAGGACGCCCAGCGTGGCGGCGCCGAGGATGTTCAGAAACGCGAGCACGATGTGCGCGCCGACAGCGCGCGGGAGCGGCGCATGCCGGAGACGCCGCGCGACCTGCACGCCGACGACGGTGATCCCCGTACCGACGGTGGCAGCCGACCACGCCATGCCGCCGTAATCCTCCATCCAGAAGTGCGGCACCATCCCGACGATGCCGGCGAGGACCAGGACAAACGCGGTGTAGTCGAGCCACGTCGCCGGCAGCCACAGGCGCAAGGCGATCGGGCCGACGACATAGAGTGAGCCGAGGATCGACGCCGTGATCCAGCCGAGCGTCACCAGGTGGACGATGCCGAGCATCCGCGCGTGATAGAAGAATCCCGAGACGCCGCGTGGGTCGAGCGCGACCGCGGCGAATGCGAGCGCGAGCGCGACATGGGCGGCGCCGAAATAGAGAACCGGGAGCAGGCGGGGCGGCAGCTGCGTGCGGGTCTCCGGGGGCATGGACGGGCGCCGAGGTCTCTCGCGCCTCCCCAGTGTGCCTCATTACGCGCGCCGCCGCGCGATCAAAACCGGAGCGTCATCTCGAGATAGCCGAAGCTGGCATCGTGGCCGTTCGGGTAGATCGACTGCGTGACCAGGCCGGTCTGGCCACTCGACGGCCGGCCGGCGCCGCGGCCATCAAGGGGAAAGAAGACAGCGCGTATGACGGCCGTCATAGGACCCGGGCTCATCTGGTCCTAAAGTGCCCGCGTCAGCATTTTCGCCAGTGACTGAGAGGCGTTGATGACACGCGACACAATCCACTGCGGAGTTGGAGCCCTCCTGCTGCTCGCCGTTCCTCTCGGCGCGTGCCGCTCCGGTCCGACCGCCGCCGCCGAATCCGGCGTCATCCCGTTCACGATCACCCCGACCACGACCCGGGCGAGCAGTCCCGATCTGCTGGCGCTTGGGAAGAAGACTTTCGACAAGGAGTGCGTGGCCTGCCACGGAGCTGCCGGCAACAGCGAAGGCGACGCCGCGTACCTGCTCTATCCGCGGCCCCGCGACTTCACGTCCGGTCAGTTCCGCATCATTTCGACCTGGGACGGCGTGCCGACCGACGAAGATCTGTTCCGGACGATCTCGCGCGGCATGCCCGGGTCGGCGATGCCCTCCTGGGCGCACCTGCCGGAAGAGACACGATGGGGGCTTGTTCACTACGTGAAGAAGTTCTCGAAGTTTCCGCTGAAGGTCAATCCCGCTCATGAGCCCGACAAGTTCGGCAGCGGCGGCGCCGGCGTCGTGACGCTGCCACCAGAGCCTCCGTACGACGAGGCCGCGCAGGTACGGGCGCGCGAGTTGTTCACGAAGGGATGCGCCCCGTGTCATGGGGCCACGGGGCGGGGAGACGGAGCCCAGAAGCAGGTGGACTCCAAGGGCTTCGCCACTCGACCGCGCGATCTCACGCTCGGGGTGTTCAAAGGCAGTCCGGAACCCGAACAGGTCTACCGCCGCCTCGTGGCCGGTCTGCCAGGATCGCCGATGCCGCAGAACGGATATCTGCAGGGCAACGACGCCTGGCACCTCGTCCACTTCGTGCGATCGCTCTCGAGCGAGGCGCAGCGGGCGAAGGTGGAGATGAAGAAGTTCCGCATCGTGGCCAACCGCGTGGCCACGCTGCCGACGGGGCCCGACTCGGGCGTCTGGCGCAGCACTCGCGCGGTCAACCTGCACATGATGCCGCTCTGGTGGCGGACCGATCGCCCTGAAGAGATCACGGTCCGGGCGGTGCACGACGGCCGGAGCCTCGCGCTGCTCCTCAAGTGGGAGGATGGGTCGCACGACGAGACCGCCATCCGTCCGCAGGATTTCCGCGATGCAGCGGCCATCGAGTTCGCGCTGACGCCCGATCCGCCGTTCTTCGCGATGGGCCAGCCCGGGGCGCCGGTGAACATCTGGATGTGGAAGTCGGAGCGGCAGGCCGATCTCCAGCCGGTGTTTCAGGACATCGACAAGATCTACCCGAATATCGGCATCGACTCGTATCCCAACCTCCTCAAATCGCCGCTCGAGCAGCCGACGCGCAACGCGCTCACGCTCCAGTCCGACCCGCGGTTCGTCACCGCCTGGGGCGCCGGCAACATCGTCGCCGATCCGACGCGGCGGAGCGCGGCGGAGGACCTGACGGCGCAGGGATTCGGCACCTTGCGCGCGCACCCGCGCGAGGCCCAGAAGGTGGAGGCCAACGGCGAGTACTCGACCGGGTCGTACCGCGTGCTGTTCACGCGCGCGCTCGAGGGCGAGCGCAACGCCATCCGGTTCGCTCCCGGCGGTACGGTGCCCGTGGCGTTCGCGGTGTGGAACGGGAGCGCGGGCGATCGCGACGGCAAGAAGTCGGTGACCATCTGGCAGGATCTCTTGCTGGAGAAGTGACATGGACAACATCGCACGGCGGCAGTTCCTGCAGTACCTCGGCACGGGCGCGGCCATGTCTATCGGCGCGCTCGAAGCGGCGTGCACCCTCCTCGAGCCCGTTGACGCCGGCAACCCGCTGTCGCGGTCGGTGTCGCGCGAATGGGAAAAGATCTACCACGACCAGTACCGCTACGACTCGTCGTTCGACTGGGTCTGCTCGCCCAACGACACGCACGCGTGCCGCATTCGCGCGTACGTCAGAAACGGCATCGTCGTGCGCAGCGGCGCCACCTACGACTACCAGACGTACGCGGACCTCTACGGCAATCACGCGAGCATCAACTGGAACCCGCGGCAGTGCGCCAAGGGCTACACGTTCCACCGCGTGCTGTACGGACCGTACCGGCTGCGCCACCCGATCGTCCGCAAGGGCTGGAAGGCGTGGGCGGAGGCCGGGTTCCCGGAGCTGACGCCGGAGAACAAGGACAAGTACTACTTCACCCGCCGCGGCGACGACGAGTTCATCCAGTTGTCCTGGGAGGACGCGTTCACGAGCATCGCCGGCGCGCTCAACGCGATCGCTCGCCGCTACAGCGGTGAGGTCGGCACGAAGCGGCTGCTCGCGCAGGGTTACCAGCCGGAGATGGTTGGTGAGATGGGCGGCGCCGGCACGCGCACCATCAAGATGCGCGGCGGCATGGGGCTGCTCGGCGTGCTCGGCAAGTACGGCATGTACCGTCTCAACAACTCGATGGCGCTGCTCGACGTGAAGATCCGCGGCGTGAAGCCTGAAGAAGCGAAGGCGGGCCGCAACTTCTCGAACTACACCTGGCACGGCGACCAGGCGCCCGGCCATCCGTGGGTCCACGGCCTCCAGGCGTCGGACTGCGACTTCAACGACCTCCGGTTCTCGAAGCTGATCATCATGGACGGGAAGAACCTGGTCGAGAACAAGCTGACCGACTCGCACTGGTTCATCGAGACGATGGAGCGCGGCGGGAAGATCGTGGTGATCGCGCCGGAGTACGGACCGCCGTCGACGAAGGCCGACTACTGGATCCCGATTCGGCCGCAGACCGACGCGGCGCTCTTCCTCGGCATCACGCGGCTGATGATCGACAAGAAGCACTACGACGAGGCGTTCGTCAAGAAGTTCACCGACTTCCCGCTGCTCCTCCGCACCGACACGCTCAAGCGCCTGCGCGCGCACGAGGTGTTCGGCGGGTACAAGACGACGCTCGCCGCCGACGGCCCGTCGATGAAGATCCAGGGACTCACGCCCGAGCAGCACGCGCAACTGGGCGACTACGTCGTGTGGGACGCGAAGACGAAGGGCCCGCGCGCCATCACGCGGGACGAGGTCGGCGAGACGATGAGCAGGAAAGGCGTCGATCCGGCGCTCGAGGGGCGGTTCCAGGTCAAGCTCGCTGACGGCAAGACCGTCGAGTGCGCCACGCTGTGGACGTTGTATCAGGTGCACCTCGAGGACTACGACCTCGACACCGTCGCCGACATCACGCGCGCGCCCAAACCGCTCATCGAGCAGCTCGCCGAGGACATCGCCACGATTAAGCCGGCCGCCATCCACCAGGGCGAGGGGATCAACCACTGGTTCCACGCCACGGAGATGAACCGCGCGGCGTACCTGCCGCTGATGCTGACCGGCAACATCGGGCAGCCGGGCGCCGGCTGCCACACGTGGGCCGGCAACTACAAAGCGGCGCTCTTCCAGGGCTCGCCCTGGACCGGGCCGGGCTTCAAGGGCTGGGTCGCCGAGGATCCCTTCCAGTTGTCCCTCGACGAACACGCGCCGGGCAAGGACGTGCACGCGCACGCCTACACGAAGGACGAAGAGCCCGCCTACTGGAACCACGGCGACAAGGCGCTCATCGTCAACACGCCGAAGTTCGGCCGGAAGAACTTCACGGGCGGCAGCCATATGCCGACACCCACCAAGGCGTTGATCTTCAGCAACGTGAACCTGATCAACAACGCCAAGTGGGCGTACGAGATGATCAAGAACGTCAACCCGAACATCGAGCTCATCGTCTCGATCGACATCCAGATGACGGCGTCGATCGAGTACGCGGACATCGCGCTGCCCGCCAACTCGTGGCTCGAGTTCGAAGACCTGGAAGTGACCGCGAGCTGCTCGAATCCGTTCCTGCAGGCCTGGAAGGGCGGCATCCCGCCGGTGTTCGACAGCAAGGACGACCTGGCGATTCTCGCGGGCATCGCGAAGGCGATGGCGGCGCTCACGGGCGACCAGCGCTTCGTCGACATGTTCAAGTTCGAGCACGAGGGCAAGCGGGCCGTCTACCTCCAGCGCCTCCTTGACACCAGCACGACGACGAGCGGCTACAAGGTGACGGACCTGATGGCCGGCAAGTACGGCCCGCCCGGAGGGGCGCTGCTGAACTTCCGGACCTATCCGCGCATCCCGTTCTACGAGCAGGTGCACGACAGCGAGCCGTTCCACACCGACACCGGCCGGATGCACGCGTACGCCGACGTTCCCGAGGCCATCGAGTACGGCGAGAACTTCATCGTGCACCGTGAAGGGCCCGAGGCGACGCCCTACCTGCCGAATGTCATCGTCACATCGAACCCGCTCGTGCGGCCGGAGGACTACGGCATCTCGCGCACGGCTGAGCACTGGGACGACCGCACGATCCGCAACGTGAAGATGCCGTGGTCGCAGGCCAAGAACACCAAGAATTTCCTCTGGGAAAAGGGCTTCCAGTTCTACTGCCTGACGCCGAAGACGCGGCACCGCGTGCATTCGGGCTGGTCGAACGTGGACTGGCACATGCTGTACGACTCGAACTTCGGCGATCCCTATCGCCTCGACAAGCGGGCGCCGTGCGTCGGCGAGCATCAGTTGCACGTCAACCCGCAGGCGGCGCGCGACCTCGGCATCAACGACGGCGACTACGTCTATCTCGATGCCAACCCCGCGGATCGCCCCTACATCGGGGCCAAGCCGGACGATCCGTTCTACCGCGTGGCGCGCTGCATGCTGCGCGTCAAGTACAACCACGCATATCCCTACAACATCGTGATGATGAAGCACGCGCCGTTCATCGCGACCGAGAAGAGCGTCAAGGCGCACGAGACGCGGCCCGACGGCCGCGCGTTGTCCGCCAACACCGGCTACCAGGCCAACCTCCGCTACGGCTCGCAGCAGTCGGTCACGCGCAACTGGCACATGCCGATGCACCAGACTGACTCGCTGTTCCACAAAGCCAAGGCGACGATGGGGTTCATTTTCGGCGGGGAGGCCGACAACCACGCCGTCAACACCGTGCCGAAGGAAACGCTCGTGCGGGTGACGAAGGCCGAGGACGGCGGGCTGGGCGGCCGGGGCGTGTGGACGCCGGCGACGACGGGGTACACGCCTGACAACGAGAGCGACTCGATGAAGCGCTATCTGGCCGGCGATTTCACGAGGGTGAAGCGGTGAATTGGATAATCGAGTGATCGGGTAATCGGGTAATTGACTGCTGGATTGCCAGCCAATCGAACAATCAATTACCCAATTACCAGATTCCCCAATTACCCGATGTGGAGAAGCTGAGATGCCATTCGACGAACCGGAGATTGATGATCCGCAGGAGCTCGTGGGCGTCGAGCTGCCAGGCGACGAGACGGTCACGCGCGAGATGGCCGAGGCGTTCGCCGACGAGTTCGCACAGATCGGCTACACGCGCCCGCAGATTCTCGGGCTGTTCCGGCGCGCGGAGTACACCGGCGCCCACCAGGCGTGGACGCTGCTCGGCGAAGAGGCCATCGGGCGGCTCGTCGACGAAAGCCTCGCCGTCTGGGGGCGTGTCAGGTATGTCGTCACCGACGGAGTGGCGGACGGCGCGGTGCCGGAGCCGCTGCGATTGTTCCGGCCGAGGAGCTGAACCATGCCCACCGTGAAGAACTGGCAGCTCGGCCGCGACATGAACTACCCGTACGACGCGCGTTTTCCGTCGCGGCAGTTTGCGTTCGTCTTCAACATCAACCGCTGCATCGCCTGCCAGAGCTGCACGATGGCGTGCAAGTCGACCTGGACCTTCAGCAAGGGCCAGGAGCACATGTGGTGGGCCAACGTGGAGACCAAGCCGTACGGCGGCTATCCGCAATGGTGGGACGCGAAGATTCTCGAAAAGCTCGAGGACGCGAACCCCGGCGGCCAGGTCTGGGGCGGCACGCCGGCCGACGGCCGCGACGGGCCGTACGGCACGTTCGAAGGGCAAACCATCTTCGAGGCCGCCAGGCAGACGCTCACGCCGGACAGTGCGCGCGTGCTCGGCTACCTGCCGACCGATGAAGAGTGGAACTACCCGAACATCTACGAGGACAATCCGATCGGCAAGCGCGGTGTCAGGAACAAGCTGGACGAGACGGGCGAGAAGCTCCCGGTTCACAGCACGTGGTTCTTCTACCTCGCGCGCATCTGCAACCATTGCTCGTACCCCGCGTGCCTGGCGGCGTGCCCGCGCAAAGCCATCTACAAGCGCCCGGAGGACGGCATCGTCCTGCTCGATCAGGCGGAGTGCCGCGGCTACCGCAAGTGCGTCGAGGCGTGCCCCTACAAGAAGAGCATGTATCGCGGCAACACGCGTACGAGTGAGAAGTGCATCGCGTGCTTCCCCCGCGTGGAGGGTACCGACCCGGAGACCGGCGGGGAACCGATGGAAACGCGGTGCATGGCGGCGTGCATCGGGCAAATCCGCATGCAGGGCCTCGTGCAGATGGCGGACGACGGGACGTGGGCCGAGGACCGCCACAACCCGCTCTACTTCCTCGTGCACGTGGCCAAAGTGGCGTTGCCGCTCTATCCGCAGTTCGGCACGCAGCCCAACGGCTACTACATTCCTCCGCGCTGGGTCGCGCGGCCCTACCTGCGGCAGATGTTCGGTCCGGGCGTCGACCGCGCGATTGAGAACTACGTGAGCCCGAGCCGCGAGCTGCTCGCGGTGCTGCAGTTGTTCCGCCGGTCGAACCGCATCATCTACAAGTACGAGATCCAGGAAGGGCCGAAAATCTACGAGGGCTCGTTGCACGGCCGGAAGGTCGAGCTCTACAACGACACCGTGATTGCGTTCGGCAAGAGCGGCCGCGAAATCTTCCGGACGACCGTCGAAGAGCCGATCCACGTCCGGCCCAACACGCACGCCAACTCGATCTGAGGTCCGATCATGCCCGTTCCGCTTCCGACTGCCGCCGACGATGCGCTCGCGCGGGCGGTCGTGTACCGGATGCTGTCGATGGGATTCGAGCCGCCGACCGACGAGCGCCTGCGCCAGATCGGCGCCCGTGACGGGTTCCGCGTCGTCACCACCGCCTTGCAGCACCTGGATGGGCTCGACGAGGCTCGTCGTGGTGTCCGCCCGCCGACCGGCGAGGGGCCGCTACTGGCGGCCGCCGCGCGCCTCGCCTCGTTGACGGTACTGGACACCGAGGCGCTGTCCGCCAGCTTCTGGCGACTCTTTGGCCACACGACGCGCGGCCTGATCTGCGCCTGCGAGACCGAGTACGGCCCGGACAATGGTTTTCATCAGCCGCAGCAGCTGGCCGACATCGCGGGCTACTACCTGGCGTTCGGCCTGCGTCCGGTCGCGGCGGGTGAAGCGCGCGCCGACCATATCGCCAGCGAGTGCGAGTTCATGGACTTTCTCAGCCGCAAGCGGGCGCATCTGCTCGACCGGCTGGAGGCGGACGCCGACGTGTCGGAGACACTCGAGGTGACCGTGCTGGCGGAGCGTTCGTTCCTGCGGGAGCACCTCGGGCGTTTCGGCCGCGCATTCGCCGCGCGGGTAGCCGCCGAGGACACTGACGGCTTTTTCGGCGCACTCGGGCGTCTGCTTCTCGCCTTCGTCGATGCCGAATGCGCGCGCGTCGGCGTCGAGGCCGGCCCGGTCGATCTCCGGGTGCGGCCCGAGGAGGTTGACGAGACGCCGATGGCCTGCGGGACCGCCGACGAGCTCATCCAGATCCAGCGGCGGTCATGAGCGCCATCACCTACGCGCCCGATCTTGTCGAGGAAGCCGTGCTGCTGGCCGAACGCACCATGGACCCGGCCGAGGCGCGGGCATTCCGGCGCGAGCGCGACCGCCTCTACGAGCTCTCCGACCCCGACCGGCGGGAGGCCGATTTCCGCGCGCTCCACGTGCGATGGTTCACGTACGCCGGGCTCCATCGCGTCATCGAAGAGACCATGGCCGGCCGCGCCGACATGCTCGACAGGGTCGCCGGGTGCCGCGTGTCGCTGGCGTTCACCGAGCGCGATGAAAGCGCGGACCTCATCGATCCGCCCGCCGTGATGGCCGGCGCAGGCGGGACGAAGCCGACGCTCGCGCTGCGGCTGCGGCCGGCGACGCTCCTCAGGCCACGGGCCCTGCGCGCGCTCCTGTTGCACGAGCTGATGCACGTCGCCGACATGCTCGACCCGGCGTTCGCGTACGAACGAACGCTGCCGCCCTCAGACGATGGGCCGTCGGGTGACAACATCCTGCGCGACCGGTATCGGGTGTTGTGGGATGTCGTCATCGACGGACGCCTGGCACGGGCCGGACAATCCGACGGACGGGCGCGGGCCGTGCGCGCGCGGGAATTCGCGCAAGCGTTCGTGATGCTCGGCGACCGCGGCCAGGAGGTGTTCGACGAGTGGTTCGACCGCGTCGAGCCGGCGCATCAGCGGCTCGTGGCATTCGCGCATGCGCCGAACGGGGCCGACAGCACGAACGCTGCTGACTCGGGACGCTGCCCGCTCTGCCGGTTCCCGGTCGCCTCGCTCGACACCCAAACCGAGCGCCTGTCGTCGGCCGTGCAGGCGACGATTCGTGCCAATCACCCCGGATGGCGCATCGAGCAGGGACTGTGCTCGCAGTGCCGTGACCTGTATGAGGCCCGCTATGACGAGACGGTTGGCGTCGGTCGTTGACGAAGAGGAAGCGGATCGATCCGCGCCGGTGCCGCCGCGAAGCTGGCAGCGGTTCAGCGCGCAGTATCCCGAGGTCGTCGCCGCGTACGACACGCTGAGCGAGGTCTGCCGTCAGGCGGGTCCGCTCGACCCCACGACGGTCGCGCTCGTCAAGCTCGCGGCGTCGGTCGGCCGCGGCGCTTCACGAACCGTGCATGCGCACACCAAGAAGGCGCTCCGCGCCGGCGCGGATCCCGAATCGCTGCGGCAGGTGGTGCTCGTCGCGCTCCCGACCATCGGTCTGCCGGCGGCGCTCGATGCGCTGCGCTGGGTGGACGAGAGCATCCGCGAAGTCAGGGGGAGTACCGCATCATCGTCATGAAGCCAACCTGCTTTCAGGCAGCGACAGGATCGCACAAGATCGTCGGGCGCGACGGCTCCATTTGCGTGTTGTCAGGCGGCACAGCTGAATGCTAGCATTGTGCTTGCACTGGAGCAAGCCGATGCCTACGCTGACCATTCGAAACGTCCCGACCAAAGTCGTCAAGTCGCTCAAGTCGCTCGCGCGCCGCCGTCGCCGCTCCATGGAGCAGGAAGTTCGGGACCTGCTCGAAGCCCACGTCGCTGAACGGCAGTCCGTGATTGAACAGATTGAGGCCGGATGGGCGCGCCAGACCCGACGACCGACGGCGGCCGAGATTGACGCGTGGATCGGAGTCGGTCGATCGTGAAGGCGGTGGTCGACACGAATGTTGTCGCGTACTTCGTGCTCGGCACGGTCGGGTTCGTGGAGGAGGCTCGTCGTTTCCTTACTACGCTCGACGAGGCGTGGGCACCGGCTCAGTGGGAAGCGGAACTGGCCAATGCGCTCTGGATGGCGACCCGGCACAACGTGCTGACCCTTGATGATGCGGCGCAACGCTTGGCTCTTGCCGACGGCCTGGGCATTCACACCGTTCCAAACCGAACGCTCTGGCAAGCCGCCCTCGTACGAGCGCACGATTCCGGCGTAGCTGTGTACGACACGCTATTCGTCGAGCTGGCAGTCCGCGAACAGCTCCCGCTCGTCACGTTCGATGGAGCCGTTCTGAAGGCCTTTCCGGACGTCGCGGTTCGCCCGGGCGCCGTCAGGTCGAAATAGGCTGTCAACGATTCGCGCTGAGCCGCGGCGGCGACACCGGGCATTTGCATCCAGTCGCTCGCCGCCGCCGGCTCCAGCGCGATGTTATGCGGCCGTCACGAGATCAGGCCGTTTTCGTACGCACGACCAGGTCGACCTCGCAGTTGAGTACTTGGAGCAGAGCCAATACTTGGTCGACCGACTTGCGGTAGTTGGTCTGATCGAGAAGCCGGTACAGCTGCGCCGCCGATGTGCCGAGCCGACGCATGATTTCTCGTTTCGAGAGCGGACTGGCGCTGGCTCGCTTCTGCGCTTCGATGGTGAGCCGGTAGAGCAAGAGGTTTCTCAGATAGCGGGGATCCTGGTTGTACTCGAGCACCTGCTCCACGTGCACCGTCCCGCTGCGTCCGGAGTCGAGAACATAGGTGAACGCTTCCCGGCCGGCCTCCTCATCCACGAAGCTCTCGCGCACGGGATCCTCGACCGTCGGTGTTGGGTCTCCCTGAGAAAACGGCAAGACCAATGTCTTGGTGGACGTGCGGATCTCGAAAATCTTTTTTCGGTTGTTGTGCTTGACGGCGCGGATCTTCACAGGACGCCCTCCGCTTCGAGTTCGGCGATCAACGCCAACACCCGACGTGACGCGACGCCTTTCATTGGGACCCGGTTGTCCAGGTCTCACTTCACGACCAACTGGGCGTCGCGATACACGTGCACATGGCGTGGAGGATGGTCGCCTTTCCAGGTGATGAACACGTACCCGCCTCGCCGGTGCTTGCCCACGAGATCATGATGTTACCACAGGAGGTAACACTCCTGAATTACGGTTCGTTGCCCCAGTTCATGTCCGCATAGCGCGCGGTTTCAGCCGCGGCGGCTCATGATCGCAGCGGCCGCCGTCGGGTAACGGGGGTCATGCGTCCGCTGCAATGATGCCATGTCGCCCGCCGTCATTGCGGGTAAAGCTGTCGCATGCAAGCCATGAAGTTGGCCAAGAGCTGCGGGTCCGCGACGAGGGCCCGGCTGTGACAGGCGGCGCCCCGGCGGATGTCAACTTCCAGACCTTTGAGATGAATGTGCACGCGATGAGTGTACGAGCACGGCCACGGAGGATCCCGAACGAGCCTGCCGGCTTCCGGCAGGAGCTCGCAGGCGGGGCGCCTTGAGTCAGCCGACACCTTCCAGGTGAGCCGCCGCCCGCCTCCGGCGGCTGGGTGTCGATCCACCCACACGCCGCTTGCGATGCCCCTATGAGCGACAGGATGTCGAAACGCTTCAAAGAGAATTCGGACGGCTTCTCTGTTATAGGCGGGCTGCGGAAGGTAGTGCTCGGCTTGTTGGGCCGCGCTGACGGCTCTACTTCAACACGAGCATCATCGATTGGAAGTCAATCGTGACGCTCCGGGCCTGGCCGAGCAGATCCATGCCCAGGTTGCCGTGGTTTCGCTGCCCGGCAGGGAGCGTCTGGCTGACGAGTACATCGGCCGGTCGGAGCACGGTGTCGAAGCCTCCGATTCGTAGCCTCACCTCGGGCAGGGTGATCGATTCGACGTCAATGCTGTGCCCGACGCCCGTCACGCGCTTGGTTCCGGCGGCTCCAGACTGGCTCAAGAGCGCCGCGAAATCTCCGGCGAACTTCGGCCATAACTCGGTCCCGATGGCGCCGGTATCCAGGTGCATGGTGATCCGACGGTCGCCCAAGAGCCCCTCGGTGACGGGCACCGCCCCGTCGAAGCACAGGTTGGCCTCGCGGCGTTCTTGGCGCGGGGTCGGGACGTCAATCTCGAACGCGCCATCGGCTGTCCAGCGAAACGCCTCGAACGCCAGGAGCACCGGGATCCCCAGCACGCCTCGTTCATCCGGTGCGAGGTGGACGAAGGGCTGCTGATCGTCGCCGACGACGAGGAACGCAATGTGCCGGAGAATGGTCGCCCCGACCTGCAGTTCGTCGACCACCGTCGTGCGCACGCCCATCGTGCCGCCCGTGATGTCGGTGACGCTGGCACCGCCTTCGTGAATCGCGAGCCCGAGCCGTCTGGCCTCCGACTCGCTCATCAGCGAGAAGGCCGCGCCGGTGTCCACGATGTAGGAGGCGGGGCGCCCGCGGATCGAAACCGGCACGAACAGGTTGCCGGCCTTCATCCTGTAGGGGACCGTCGACCGCCGCCGCCGGGCGACGGATTGATCCGGGTACTGGCCGAGTGCGCCGAAGAGCCCGCGTGCGTTCTTCAGGCTGTCGTTGTCTGGATACGCCGTCAGGAGCGCGTCGATTTCGGCGAGCGCCTGACCGAAATGTCCACCGCGGTGGTAGAGGGAGAGGAGTAGCCCGCGCGCCTCGGCAGCTTCTTCGGATCGCGGGTTGGACCGGATGATTGAACGCAGGGTCTTTTCACAGTCATGGACGTCGTTGAACCCGCACGCGACGGCACCGCGGTAGAAGACCGGCGCAGTCCTGTCGAGCGCGTCACGCAGCGCAAACCACCGATGTCCGTCGTACAGTGCCTTCACATCCGGCACACGGGTGGATGCCGCCAGGCAGGTTGACAGACCGAGCAGCACCGCTACCGCGCGACTGGCCACAGAGGCTCCTTCCGGCCACAGACAGCCACAGGAGATGAGCGATCGCGACGAGAAACAAGACAGACAGCGGCTTGAGCCGCGCGCCTCGGCGACATGATCGCACGGGACGGTTGGCGCGACGGCTGCTAGCCGATGATGCCGCCCCTCGTTTTGGCTCCGTGTGCAGTGCCTGGATCACAGCTTTCGGATTTCGGGCCGCTACTCGGAGCAGCGCCAGGGCTGGTCCGTCCGGAGTCCGACGTCCCTGCTCCCAATTCCGAAGCGTTGCCACGCTCACACCGATCAGAAGGGCAAATTCCGCCTGGGACGCGCCGAGCTTGGCCCGAACCGCCTGCACATCGGTCGGGTGAAAGGTAGTCGTCCGTGACGGACGTCGCGTCCCGCGCCGAATCTGGCCGGCCTGCCGTACGCTCGTGAGCAGTTCCTGAAATGCCGTGTCCTTCATTTGAATTCCTCCCGAACGATTCGACCAATTGCCCGCCCCTCGCATGACCGGTCCCTGTTCCGGGCGCAGCATCAAGGCGATCTGGAGCTGGCGATACGGTTCGTCGTCGAGATGCCGCCCAATCGCGGCCGTGAACACGTGCGTTTCGACGAACCGCATCGAGTGCTAGTCTACGCCATTGGCGTATCACGGTTCAATCGAGATCGAATTGTCGTCGTGCCGGCATAACACCCGGATAACCCGCGAAGCTCCGTCGCTTGCGCTGGCTTCGCCGGGTTCATCCGGTTGTTGGACGGCGTGTTCATTTCAGCGGACCGCTTCCTGAGCCCACGCGCGCTACCCACCCGAGGAGTCCGTCCGCAGCCAGGCTCCGCCTGTCGTGTCTGTCGTCTACTTATGAACCATGAGAGCCTCGCCTCCAGAAGATATCGCCCGTGAGACTTCACCCTGCAGTTGCTTGAGAGGAGTTGGCTTGCTGGGCTGCAGGTCGCGCGCGGTTTTGAGGAGAGGAGGCGCGGATCCCGCGAGCAACTGCCGCACCCAGCCGCGAAGATTCGGTTCCGCCCCCCAAGTCACGCCGGAACGGTCTGCAGTGAGCTGGCCCAGCAGGTTGGTCTTTCCTCGCTCCAGTTGCGGCAGATCAACCCCTTCCGACACAGCTAGGCCGGCAGTGTGCGAAGAGGACCCCGCATCAAACCAGATGCCTGCCCCAATGCGCAGCGGAATCTTGTTGGTGACGACAGCGATGATGCTCTCATCCCCAGCCTCGCCCAAGTAACAGATCGTGCAGTTCTCGGGTGCACCAGGGTCGATGCATGAGGCGACAACTGCACCGTCTGTGATAGGCCCTCCGTCTCCGATTCCGAGAGCGATAAAGTGCCCGCGCTCCGAACGCACCCCGAGGAAGACGACGGTCTCATCGCTCTTTATGTGGGTGAGACGACCGAGATACTCCTTGTTCACCTTGGTGACGGGGCTACCAGCTGTGCTCCCCTCTTCCGAAGCACTCGGAGCAGGGTTGGACTGTTGAGCCGAACACGAAGTGCTTGTAGCGAACAGCACGAATGCCAGCGACCAAGAGCCAGACAACCGGACACGCATCGGCAGTCCTCCTTCAATCCATAGCCGATTTCACGGGCATCGAAACGTCCGTCCAACCACCGACGACGTGCCGACAGCATCCACGAGACAAATGCCGCTGGCGCAATGGCTTGACCATTCAAGCAGGAGAAGGTTTCCGTGGGACTTCGCACGCCCAGGGCTCCTCGGTTCATCACGTCACGCTCACACGTGCACGTAAATCATCGTCCGCCGGCTATAGTGCCGCATCCGTATCGTGTGGCGCATCTGATCAACTAGCCGCAGCCTTGGAGGAGGCTGGAGCAAGCTCTGAGCAAGCTCCGCCCCTACTCCACGTACCGCATCATCGTCATGAAGCCATTGTCCATGTGGAATTGCTGATGGCAGTGGAAGAGCGAGAGGCCGGGCTGGGTGGTGGGCACATCCACCTCAACCTGCTTCCAGGCAGGTACGACGACCACATCCTTCCAGATCCCCGACACCGGCTGGTCCGCAAACCGAACGATCTCGAAGCGGTGGCGGTGCAGGTGGACGGGATGTGGATCGGCGCTCTGGTTGTCGAAGATCCACCGGTAGCGCTTGTTGGCCTGGACCACGATCGGATCGGTCTTCGGGTACGACTTGCCGTTGATCGTCCAGTGATGCCCGTCGCCGGTCGCCTTGAACACCATCGTCAGTCGTCCGTCGGGCTCGGGCAGGGCGTCATGACCGCCGAAGGTCGTGTAGTCCCAGACGAAGTTCCCCGGAGGCTCCCATCGGGCGGGACCCTGCTGGTCGGCATATTCGACGACGAGGCCCATGCCGGCCGTGCGTTGTGCGGTTCGCACCTCGCCGAGTATCCATACGCCGGGCCGGTTCATCTCCACCACCGCGTCCACCCGTTCGCCGGGGCCGAGATCGAGAACCGGCACGCGTGCCGGGACCGGAACGGCGTTTCCGTCGAGCGCGATCACCTGAAACAGGTGACCCGGCAACGCCAGCCGGTGATGTAGCGTCGCGCTCGCGTTCACGATACGAAACAACACCCGCTGCGACGGCTTCACGCGGATCGGTTCGCCGGCGCCGAGCATCTTCCCGTTGACGGAGAAGTACTTGAACTCCACGTCCATGGCGCCCTCGGTCGTGAATCGCGGCTCCCATTCGTGGAGCAGGATCGGCACGTCCTGGTCGTAGGCTCCGGGATCCTCACCCGCGTCCACGACGAACAGGCCGAACTGGCCGGTATAGGTGCCCTTGTGCAGGTCGCGACCCGCGGGGTAGTGGCTGTGGTACCACCGGCTCCCAGCCGGGTCCGGCGTGAAGATGTAGCGCTGGCGGCCGCCGTTGGGTGGGACGCCGGGCGTGCCCTCCTCGAACGCGCCATCCACCTCCGAGGGGATGTGGAACCCGTGCCAGTGCACGATGTCTTCGTCTTTGGTGTCGTTCCACACGTCCACGATGACGGGCTTGCCCTGTCTCGCGCGCAGGAGGGGACCGGGAACCTGACCGTTGTAGGCGAGGGTTCTGATCGAACGGCGGGGCGCCAGGTCGAGCGTCATCTCGCCGATCCGCAGCTTGATGTCGGCCTCTCCGACCGGCGGCGTCGAGGAACGCGGAGTCGGACGCGGCTCCATCCGGTGCTGACCCCTCGCCGTCGTGGCGGCAGCGGTCCAGTAACATGCCAGCGCCAGGAGCTCACGACGGGTCATGGACTCGAAGCTAACACGAACGCGCGAGACGAGCCAATCCTGCCCGCCTCGCACGCGCGACGCGGTCCCTACTGCGTCTGGATGGACTTGATGTAGTCGACCAGGTTCGCCACGCGCAGCTTCATGAAGCTGTTGTCGGGCGCGAGCGACTGGAAGACCGGCCCCCAGATCGGCATGTCTCTCGAGCCGTGAGAGGCCATAACCTGCTGGCCCATGATCACGGCTTCGGCGTCGGCCGTCGAGAACTTGCCGCCGTTGCGTTTCGCAATGGTGGTCAGATCGGCCGGCACCTTCTTGAGTGCCGTTGCCGCGGGTCCATTGCCCTTCCCCTGTGGGCCATGGCAGACGGCGCAGTACGCTTTGTAGCTGTCGACTCCCTCGATGGACTGAATCCGAGGCGCGGTCCCCTGCCTGACCGTTTGGGCGTTCACCCTCGCGCCGGTGAGCGACAACATCATGAATCCCGCCGCCCCGCACACGATCCATTGCCTGGCACGTCTCATAGCGTTCCCCCTTTGCCTCAAGTGGCGAACAGAGTTTGCCTCAAGCGGCGAGCACAGAACAAACCAGATCCGTGCCCGGCCCATTTCTCGGCCAAATCTTGACTTTGTCGCCTTGTCGGGGGCGCGCTGCCGAGTTTCCGGCACAAGGAGGGTCAGCCCTCGTGGCGGAAGGCCGCTTCGTAGATCACCGGCATCGTCCCGCTGCAGAGGGCCCCGGGCTGCGGCCGGTTGTACTCGCGGAAGGGAACGCCGGGATCCGGCACGAAGCCGACACGACCCAACTCGGCGACGAGCTGGGCCTCGGTGAGAAAGCACTGCGGCTCGCCGGAGAACTGGGTGAACACGAAGGGTTCGCCGGCCACGGGCTCCGTCTGCGGCGGAAAGGTGTTCCGAGAGAAGGTGAACACGAACAGTCCCGCCCCTGGCTTGGCCACACGGGCCGCCTCGCCGAGCGCGCGCCGGAATTGTGCTGCGGAACGTGCGAGGTTCCAGATGCCGTGAGCGATCACGAGGTCGAAGCTGCGGTCCCTCGCGGGAATACTCTCCATCGGCGCGAGGACCAGGTTGATGCGGTCGTCGAGTCGATCCTCCCGCCTGCGCTTGGCGGCGGCCGAGAGCATGGGCCACGACAGGTCGGTGCCGACGACCTTCCAGCCGAGGCGCGCGAGCGGGACGGCGTTGCGCCCCGCGCCGCAGCCGAGGTCGAGCACGCGCGCGCTCCCGGAGCGCCGCAGTTCCTCCTCCGCGAACGTCATCAGGACGGCGTTGGGAGCCGACTGCGCGAATCCCGCCACGGTGCCGGGAGCGCTCCACTGCGAGCCTGCAAGAGGGTCCATGCTCGAAACATAGCACGCGGGAGAGATCGTGAGGGATGATGGATGCGCATGGCGACCGACACCGACATCCGCGAGGCGCTGCGCCACGTCGTCGACCCCGAGCTCGGCGTGAACATCGTCGACCTCGGGCTCGTGTATCGCGTCGAGGTGGAGGGTGCGCGCGCCCGCATCGCGATGACGATGACGAGCCCGGCGTGCCCGCTGGCGGATTACCTGAAGGATCTCGTCACGTCGGCTATCCGGCGGCACGTCCCGGATGTGATGGACGTCGACATCAACCTCGAGTGGGAGCCCCCGTGGGATCCCGGCATGATGTCGGACGAGGCCAGACGGCAGCTTGGCGAGGGTGGGCGCTGATGCGGCTGGCGGTGCGACGGGTTCCGATGTTGTTCGTCGGGCTGCTGTCGATGGCGTGCGGGATGTGGCTCGGGCTGGTGCGGCTCGGGTGGAATCTGCCGTTGCCGTGGCAGGATCAGTTGATCGCGCACGGGCCGCTGATGGTCTGCGGGTTTCTCGGCACGCTCATCAGCCTCGAGCGGGCGGTCGCCCTCGGCTCCAGGTGGGGGTATGCCGCGCCGGTGCTCGTGGCGGCGGGCGCGCTCGTGCTGGATCTCGGTCCCCTCGGCTCATTCGCGCCCGTGCCGATCACGGCCGGCAGCCTCGTCATGGTCGCGATCTTCGTGGTCGTGTGGCGGCGGCACGCTTCGCTCTTCGTCGCGACGATGACGCTTGGCGCGCTGGCCTGGACGGCCGGCAACGTGCAGTGGCTCGGCGGCGCGCCGATTTTTCGCGTCGTGTTCTGGTGGCTGGCGTTCCTGGTGCTGACGATCGCCGGCGAGCGGCTCGAGCTGAATCGGGTGTTGCAGCCGACGCGCGCCGTCCGCTCGGCGTTCGTCCTTGCGATGGTGACAATCCTCTGCGGCGTCGCCGCGGCGACGTGGTGGCCGGAGCCAGGCGTCCGCGTATTGGGCGTGGGGCTCATCGCGCTGACGTGGTGGCTGGCGCGTTACGACGTCGCGCGGCGGACGGTCCGTCAGCGCGGCGTCACGCGGTTCATGGCGGTCTGCCTGCTCGGCGGCTACGCGTGGCTGGGCGTGGGCGGTGCCATCGCGGCCGTCACCGGTGTCGCGATGCCGGGCTTGTTGTACGACGCGATGCTCCATGCCGTGTTCATCGGGTTCGCGATCTCGATGGTGTTCGCGCACGCGCCGGTCATCTTTCCCGCCGTCCTCGGCCTCCCGCTCGCGTACCGCCCGACGTTCTATCTGCATGTCGGCGTCCTGCACATCTCGTTGATCCTGCGGGTCGTCGGAGATCTGGTCGACAGTCTGGGACGGTGGCGGGTCTGGGGCGGCTTGCTCAACGCGGCCGCGCTGCTGCTGTTCATGTTCAACACTGGCCGTTCGATGGCCTCGGGAGGAACTCATGGCGACGCAATCTGAAATGCCCGCGGCCGCACCCGTCCCACCGCTGGGGCTGGCCGGCTACCAGGAGGGCGCGGTGGTCAGCCGCACGCTCCTCAAGCGCGCGGGCGGAACCATCACGCTGTTCGCGTTCGACGAAGGCCAGTCATTGAGCGAGCACACGACGCCGTTCGACGCGGTGGCGCACGTCCTGGAAGGGGAAGCCGACATCACCATTGCCGGCGCGCCGCTCAGGGTGCCGGCGGGGGAGATGGTGCTGATGCCGGCCAATCAGCCGCACGCGGTCCATGCGCGCACGCCGTTCAAGATGCTGTTGACGATGATCCGATCCGTCTGACCTCGGGGCCGGTCGTAGTGCAGGCCTTCAGGCCTGCCGGACAAGGCGGGGCTGAAGCCCCGCACTACGTCTGATTGTGCGGCGTGCTCTCAGTAGCGTTCGGACAGCATGGCGAAGACGAACAGCAGCGCGTGTCTGGTGTCGCGGGCGAGATTCCCGGACAGCGCCAGCGGGTTCAGGCGCCGGACCTGCAGGCGCCCGGCCGTATGCCACACGTGCTGCGACTCGTCCGCGCTCGGATCGAGGCTGCCGGCGGCAAGCCAGCGCCGGCCGCAATTATGTATTCAGAATACATGTTTATACTATGATGGCCAACCGGTGAGGGAGAACGCGCGTGATATTGACCAAGTTCTCGGACTATTCGCTGCGCCTGCTGCTCTATCTGGCCGTGCACGGCGACCGGCTCGTCTCGGTCGGCGAAGTGAGCCGCGCGTACCGCGTGTCGCCGCACGTCATGGTGAAAGTGGTGCAGCGCCTGGTCGAAGACGGGCTGGTGGCGAGCGCGCGCGGCCGCCACGGCGGGCTGCGCCTCGACAAGGCGCCGGGCGAGATCAACGTCGGCCGGCTCATTCGACGCACCGAGCCGAGCTGGGATCTCGTTGAGTGCTTCGACCGCGACAGGAACACGTGCCCCATCGAATCCGCCTGCGGGCTCAAGGGAGCCCTGAAGCGGGCGCAGCGCGCGTTTCTCGGCGTGCTCGACGATCACACGCTGGCTGACTTTCTGCCGCGTGCGCCGTCGCTCATCCGGCTGTTGAATGCATCCCTCGAGGCGAGCGCGTGAGCATCCCCCTATGAGAATCCATCTCATCAACCCGAGCCACGTGTCCTTCGGCATCGGCGTGATCACGCCGCGCTGGCTGTACGTGCTGGCGCAGGCCACGCCCGCGCGATTCGGCGATCCGGTGATCACCGACGAAACCCTCGAGCCGCTCGACCGGTCGGTCATCACGCGCGGCGACGTCGTCGGCATCGGGATCCATACGGGCAACGCGCTGCGCGGCTATCAGATTGGCACCGAGGCGCGCGCGGCCGGCGCGGTCGTCGTCTTCGGCGGGATCCACGCGACGCTCTTTCCCGAAGAAGCGCGCGACCTCGGCGGCGCGCATGCCGTCGTCAAGGGCGACGGCGATCTCGTCTGGGCGCGGGTGCTCGACGATTGCGCGGCTGGAGGCTGCGATCCCGTCTACGAGGGGGGCCAGGTCGAGCCGGAGCATCTGCGGCCCGCGCGCTGGGACCTGATGCCGTCGGACCGGTACATGTGGGCGTCGGTGCAGACCGTCCGCGGATGCCCGAAACACTGCTCGTTCTGCTCGGTCTGGAAGACCGACGGCCAGCGTCCGCGGCAGCGGGCGAGCGACCTCGTCATCGACGAGGTCGTTCAGCTGCGGCGCCGCGGCTTCCGCTTCATCGCGCTGGCGGACGACAATTTCTATCCCGTGACGTTGACGGACCTCCAGATGGCATCGCGGCGCACCGATCAAACGCAGTTCCGGACGCTGGGCGCGATCCGCGCCGAGCGCTTCGATCTGATGCGCCGCCTGGCCGCGTTGCCCGACGACATGGTGTTCTTCACGCAGATCACGATGGAGGCGGCCGAGGATCCAGAGTTCCTGAACGCCATGAACAGGGCGCGCATCAAGGGTGCGCTGGTCGGCGTCGAGTCGGTCACGCCCGAGGGGCTGAAAGACGTCCACAAGAGCTTCAACGCCGCCGGCGACCAGCTGGTCGACCGGCTGCGCGCGTTCAAGCATCACGGCGTCCACGTGCTCGGCTCGTTCATCTTTGGGCTGCCCAGCGATCGCCAGAGCACGTTCGACGCGACGGTCGCGGTGGCGCAGCAGTCGGGCGTCACCTTCGCGCAGTTCGTCATGCTCACGCCGTTTCCCGGCACGACCGATTTCGCCGCCTGGGAAAAGACGATGGAATGCGATACGAGGAGGATCGCGGGGGCGCCGCTCACGCGCCATTGGCTGATTCCTCAGGAGCAGCGGCCGAAGGTCTACACGCCGCATCCGGCGATGTCGCCCGACGACATCCGGCGCGGAACGCAGGGCGCGTGGGACCGCTTCTACAGCTTCCGCAACATCTGGGAGCGCGCGCACTGCGTCCAGTCGCTCAAGTCCCGGCTGGCCTTCGTGCTCATCTCGAAGCTGTACCGACAGATGTACGCGAACACCGGCATCGCGACCGACAGCGCGCGGGTCGGCCGATCGGCGCACTGGGCGCGCTGGATCGCCAAGCCGTGCCGGCGGCTGTTCACGGCTCGCCCGATGCCGGAGCTCACCATTCCCGCCTAGGGTCGAGACGCAGCCGCTACGGCGCCATGCGGTAGGTGCGCGCGAGCTCCACGAGCCGGGGCACCAGCTCCGAATGCGCCCGCACGTGGAAGATGTAGCGTGGGACGTCGCGTCCCGTCGCGCGGGCCATGAACGGTTCGCCCCAGAAGCTCAACTGCGCCTCGGCCTGCCCGTCCGCCTCGCGGTCCGCCAGCACGAACGACACGCTTTCGTGCAGCGCACACCATCGCGGCTCGATGACCTTCTCCCGCCCGCGGCACGCCGCCAGCTTCGGCACGACGTGATCGCGCCAGTTCGCGCGTTCGCCCTCGTCGAGCACGAATTGAATGCGCGTCACCTGAGGGTTCTCCACGGCCGGCCTGAGCAGACAGTCGAAGAGCTCCTGCGGCCGAAACATCATCAGGCACACGTTGAACCACACCATGTCCCCGCGAGCCTGGCGGGCGAATGCTTCGCTCGCCGTACGCAGGTGGCGCGGACCGACGAGCACGACCTCCGGTGCTTTGAGCACGTCGTGCAGCTTCACGATCATCTGCTCGGTCCGGCCGGCCATGTCTTCGACCCGCTCCTCGCGCTCCTCGTGCCGGAGCTGCCGGAGCAGCAGGAGCGCGACGAGCACGAGCGTGATGGTCAGCAGGATGTCGGGCTGGACAACGTGCAGCAGATGGAGGATCAGCGCGGCCGCAGCGGCCACGATACCGGCAATGGCGTCCCAGTCGTAGCGACGCAGCCAGTGTTTCTTACCGGCGTGAGGCATGCCTCAGTTTGTGCCGCCCCCAGTCACCGTGTCGAGCGCCTTCCGGCGTTCAACCCATGCTGGCTGCTGACGCGCCAGTCGTGGCGGCGTCGGGGCGCACGATCGTCACCAGCGGCTCGCTGTTGGGGCCTGGCTCGTACGCGCACAGCGGATCCGACGCCATCATCGCGCCGGTCGCGGCGAAGGCTCGCGATCGCGATCCCCCGCAGATCTCCCGGAACCGACAGCGGCCGCACGTGCCTACCGGGATCGGCTCGATAGTTCGCCGTCGCTCCGCCGACGAGCGACTGCGCGAGAAAGAGCACCGCCGCGAGGAGAACGTACTTGATCGTGGCCCGCTGGCTGTCGCTCGTGACCCCTGGGATCAGCTGCGGATGAACGTGTGAGCTCTGATTCTTCCATCCCAGGTAGTCGAAACGGAGGTCGTCCGCATTCTCGATGGAACGGGCGGTTAGACCCGCGCTCGTGACCGGCTGCGAGAAGTCTTCGGATCAGACGCGTACCTGCTCCTGATACGAGTGGGCCCCGGCGTTGCTAAACGCGAGGATGCCGGTCTGTGGGTCGTAACGGTTCTGTCGGAGCTGTGTTGTCAGCTATCTTGTCAATGCGACACGGCGGACTTTCGGCAGCGGCGAGTGCCTGCGCACAATTGGGCTGCCAAGTGGATCTGCCCGAAACGTGACCGAATACACCGAAGACAGAATCAAGTCTGCCAGGATTCAGGCTCATTCGATTGGACCGCAGAGGCAGGGCGCTTGCACATCAAACCGAAGCCAGTTGATTCACCGTCGACAATCCGGCATCGTGAAGAAGGGCAGATGCTTATGATTACCGCACGATCGCGCGTTGGTTTGATTGCAGCCGTCGCCTTGGCGTTGATCGCATTACCCAAGACCACTGCGGCCCATTGCGACACGCTCAACGGTCCTGTCGTCTCGGCTGCTCGGGTCGCACTGCAACAGGGAAGCGTCACGCCCGTCTTCAAATGGGTGAAGCAGGCCGCGGAGGCTGAGGTCCGTGAGGCGTTTCAACGAACCATGACGGTTCGTCGCGTCAGCCCCGAGGCACGAGATCTCGCCGACCTGTATTTCTTCGAAACGCTGGTCCGACTCCATCGGCAAGGCGAAGGGGAGCCATACACAGGCCTGAAGCCGGCCAGCGCGGTCGATCCGGCCATCGAAGGCGCCGACCGGGCGCTCGAGACCGGTTCGGTCAACGACGTCGTGACGCTGGTGGCCGACCGGGCCGCGGCCGGCATCCGCGAGCGATTCGCGCTCGCGCAGACACGGCAGAAACATGCGGACGAAAGCGTGGCGGCCGGACGCGAGTATGTGCAGGCGTATGTCGAGTTCATTCATTACGTCGAGCAGCTGCATCTCGACATTACGGGAGCAGCGGCCGAGAAGGCACAGACAGAACCAGCAGCGCCCGCACGACCGGGCTCACGCTGAAGGACAAGAACATGCCTGGTGAAGCGCAGCTTCAACACGATGAGCCGGACGCGGCGGCATCACGAGCGCCCGGCGGGGGCGAGGAGACGCGTCCGGCATTCAGGTTGCGAGCCATCATGCGTCAGGGCACGGCTGCGAGCCTGCCGGGTACGTGGGAACACTACCCGACCATTGAGGACGCGCGGGCCGGCACACGAACCATGTATCACAACGACCGGGTGTTGCGTGTGATGATCGTGTCCGATAGCCTCCCATCTCGATTCGTGGAGTGGGTGGAACGTTAGCGAGCCGTCTGCTGGCCCTTGATCTCCTCGGGCCATGCGATGGTCAGTGGGACCGCCTGAAACGTGCCTGCGACCCGGTCTCGAACACCGACGGTACACGGCGACGTGCAGCGCCGTGCCGCGGACACGGTGGGTTGCCAGGTTTCACGTGTCGAGCGCCTTCCGGCGTTCAACCCATGCTGGCTGCTGACGCGCCAGTCGCGGCGGCGTCGGGGCGCACGATCCTCACCAGCGGCTCGCTGTTGGGGCCTGGCTCGTACGCGCACAGCGGATCCGACGCCATCATCGCGCCGGTCGCAGCGAAGGCTCGCGATCGCGATCCCCCGCAGAGCTCCCGGAACCGACAGCGGCCGCACTTGCCGAGGAGCGCGTTGGCGTTGCGGAGCCGGCCGAATACCTCGTCGGCGCGATAGACCTCCGCGAGGTTCGTCGTCCGCACGTTGCCACGCCGCACGGGCAGGAAGCCGCTCGGGCAGATGTTGCCCAGGTGGTCGATGAACACGAACCCGTTTCCGTCGTTCACGCTGCGCGGCGCGCGCAGCTGGCGGCGGCGCTCGACGGCCTGCGTCGGCAGCCCCGCCTGCAGCCGCGCTTCCTCGCGCTGCCAGACGATCCGCTGGTAATGCGGCGCTTCTGTCGTCTTGATCCCGAACGGCGACGTCAACGACAGGTCGTACAGATAGCCGAGCACGCGCTCGCATTCCTCGGGGCTGACCTGCTCGAGGTTCGCGCCCCGTCCCGTCTGGATGAGGAAGAACAGCGCCCACAAGGTGAGCGGAAGCTGCGCGACGCGCGCCGCCATCGCCTCGAGGGAGGGGAGCGTCAGCCGGCTGATCGTGGTGTTGATCTGCAGCGGCATCCCGATGTCGATCGCGGCGTCGATGATGCGCATCGTCCACGCGTAGGACCCGCGCACGCGACGGAACGCGTCGTGCGTTTCCGGATCCGGACCGTCGAGGCTGACGGCCACGCGCGACAGCCCGGCGTCCTTCAGCGCCGCCAGGCGCGCGGGCGTCGCCGCCGCCGTTCCGCTCGGCGTCAGCGCCACCGTCAGGCCGGTGCCGGCGGCATACCGGACGAGATCGGCGAGATCGGGCCGCCGCATCGGGTCGCCCCCCGTGAGCACGAAGAGCGGAGGCGTCGCACCGAACGCTCGCACTTGATCAATCAGGCGAAACGCTTCTTCCGTGGTGAGCTCCCGCGGATCGCGCCGGTGAATGGCGTCCGCGCGGCAGTGGATGCAGGCGAGGGCGCAGGCGCGCGTCACTTCCCAGATCACGAGAAACGGCGCGCGATTGAAGTCGGCGAGGGCGAAGTCGGCTGGTCTCATGTGTTTGAGCATCCGCCCTTTGCGAGGACTGTGCCATGACCGCCGTCATACGTCTTCGCCCAGTCCTTGACGTGCGGGGCATCGACGGCCTGGAACGTTTCTGGGGAATAGTTCCCACATAGCGGAGGAATCCACACCGAGTTGACGCGAAAGGGGGCCTATGACCGCCGTCATAGGCGCCAACAGCCACGCCGACCTACAGTGACCGCATGACCACTTACGCCGCTCGCTGGAGGGCGCTGATGACACAGAACACGATTCGCCGCGGTCCTTGGGCTCTCGTCCCGCTGATGGCCGTCGTCCTGCTGCCTGCGTGTTCGTCGAAGCCGGCGGCGGACGTCACATTGCTGGCTCCGCCCTTCCTCGAGACGCCGATCGCGCCGCGGCCCGCGGCGACGCCGGCGACCGTCGCGAACGGGAAGCAACTGTATGAGGCGAACTGCGTCCAGTGTCATGGCGCGGAGGGCAAGGGCGACGGCTACGGCGCGCCGTTCCTCGTCCCGCCGCCACGCGATTTCACGGCCGGCCAGTACAAGTTCAGGACGACGGCGGGAGGCCAGCTGCCGACCGACGACGACCTGTTCCGCACGATCTCGCGCGGCGCGAACGGCACCGGCATGCCGCCGTGGAAGTACCTGCTGACCGACGATGAGCGCTGGGCGCTCGTCGAGTACGTCAAGACGTTCGACCCGCGCTTCGCCAATGCGCGTGCGCTCGAGCCCATGCCGCTGCCGGATGCCCCCGGCAAGTCGCGGGACGCGTCCCACGGCAAGGCCGTGTATCTGAAAATGCAGTGCGAGAAGTGCCACGGCGAAGATGGCCGCGGGGTCGGGCCCTCGTCGAATGCGATGGTCGATGCCAAGGGCCGGCACGTCAACGGTCGCGACTTCACGCAGCCCGGCTCGTACCGCACCGGCTGGACCGAGCGCGAGATCATCCGCACGCTCGAAACCGGGATGAACGGCGTGCCGATGCCGTCGTACTCGGGCGTCATGTCGACGCAGGAAGAGTACGACCTCGTGGCCTACCTCATGAGCATCGCCGGCCCGGGCTCCGGCAATCAGAAGCGTCAGCTCGCCAAGAGCATGGAAGGCGTCGGTGCGCCCGATCGGGTCATCACGCTGCGCGAGCACGCGTGGAAGTACGAGCCGTCGGAGATTCACGTGAAGCGCGGTGAAGTGGTGAGGATCGACTTCTCCGCCACCGACAACGGTCTGGGCGCCGGACACGGCTTCGCGCTCGACGGGTTCGATCAGAGCGTGTTCATCAACGGCGCCATGGTCGGCGCCCCGCTCTCCGTGACCTTCAAGATCGATACGCCCGGCCGCTACAAGTTCTATTGCGCGACGCAGTGCAGCACCACGGAGCTGCACCCGAAGATGAACGGCGTGCTGATCGTCGACTAACTGCGGACGTTTGTGTCCGGCTCGGGCCGGACCGTGGAGCTGATATGACACGTCATCCTTTCCTTCTCGTCGCCGCGACCATCGTCGCCACGCTTGCCGCCGTGCATACGATGGGCTGCGGCGCGACGCGCTCCGCCCGGTCGCTGGCCGCGGACAAGGTGTATGTCGCGCCAGGCGAGCTCGACAAGTACTACGCCTTCCTCTCGGGAGGCCAGAGCGGCTCGGTGTTCGTCGTCGGCGTCCCGTCGGGCCGTCTGATCCGCGAGATTCCGGTGTTCGAGCCGCGGGCGGCGTACGGCTACGCCATGAACGACAACGACCCGCGTCGGCAGGAGCTGGTCGCGACCGGCGGCGTGTGGGGCGATACCCACCATCCCATCCTTTCGGAAACCAACGGCATGCCCGATGGGAAGTACCTCTGGATCAACGACCTCGCCAACGGACGGCTGGCGCGGATCCGGCTCGACTACTTCGAAGCCGACCGCATCCTCAAGCTGCCGAACATGCAGGGGGCGCACGGCATCGCGGTGGTCTCGCCGAACACGAAGTACGTCGTCGTCAACGGCGAGTTCGAGCAGCCGACCGACGGCCTGGTGACGAATCCGGCGCCATACACGTCCGTGGTCTCGTTTGTCGATCCCGACAGCATGCAGGTGAAGTTCCAGGTGCGCGTCAACGGCAACATCGACATCGCCGACACGTCGAAGGACGGCCGCTACTCGTTCTCGACGATCTACAACCTCGAGCAGGGCAACGACATGGGGTCGATGATTCAGTACGACCGCGACGCGGTCGCGGCCATCGACATTCCGGCGGCCGAGAACGCCGTCGCCGCCGGGCGCGGTGAGGTGCGCAACGGCGTGCCGATTCTCGATCCGGAGCAGAACCCGGGTGTGCTCACGCTGATTCCCGTGCCGAAGAACCCCCACGGCATCAACGTGACGCCGGACGGCCGCTACGCGATCGCCAGCGGCAAGCTGTCGCCGACAGTCACCATCATCGACGCGCACACGCTCAAGATCGTCGCCGAGCCCGAGGTGGGCCTGGGACCGCTGCACACGACCTTTGACGATCGCGGCAACGCGTTCACGTCGCTCTTCCTCGACAGTCAGGTCGTGAAGTGGAACATCGACAAGGCGGTCAAGGGCGCGTCCGACTACATCGTCGACCGCATCAACATCCACTACAACATCGGACACCTGCAGGCCGTGGGCGGCGATCACATGCACCCGGCCGGCGATTACCTGCTCGCCCTGAACAAGCTGTCGAAGGATCAATACGTGCCGGTCGGGCCCGATCTGCCGGAGAACCAGGAGATCATCGACATCTCGGGGGAGAAGATGAAGATGCTCGCCTCGTTCCCGACGCCGCCCGAGCCGCACGACGCGACGTTCATGGCGGTCTCGGTGCTGAAGCCGCTCGTCCACCAGACCTACACGCCGGCGGCCGACGCCGTTGAAGCCGGAAAGGAGCGGGTGGTGCGCACCGCGCCGCACGCCGTGAGCGTGGACATGACGCTGATTCGAAGCGCCTATACGCCGGACAGTTTCCAGGTGCGCGAAGGCGATCAGGTGACGCTGAAGATCACGAACGTCGAGACGATTCGCGACATGATTCACGGCTTCGCGCTGCCGGACCACAACCTGAACATCGCGCTCGCGCCCGGGTACACCAAGACGATCACGCTCGATGCGGGCAAGCCGGGCGTCTACTGGTACTACTGCACGAACTTCTGCAGCGCGCTGCACCTCGAGATGCGCGGGCGGATGGTCGTGCAGCCGAAGGACTCGACCGTCACGCTGACCGACTGGCACGCGGCGGCGAACGTCCAGGGACAGGTCGTCCCCGGCGTGCCGTCGACCGGGGCCAAGCAGTGAAAGCGCGGGTCCTCTACCTCGCCGCCGCCGCGCTCGTCGCGGCGGCGCTGGCGTTCCCGCTGTGGGGCTTCGCCATGGCTGCGCCGCAATACCCCGACGAGACGCTGCACCTGCAGGTGACGCGGACCGGGATTGCCGGCGACGTCCACGAGGTGTCGACCCTGCAGCATTTCATCGGCGTGCGGTTTCCGACTGAGCTGCCGGAGCTGCAGTGGGCGACGCGCGGCATCGCCGCGGTCGCCGCGCTCCTGCTGGTCGCGGCCTTCACCGGCGCCAATCGGTTCGGTCGTGTCTATCGCATCCTGTGCGCCGTCGCGCTGCTCACGTTTCTCGCGGCGTCGGCAACGGTCGTACAGGCGAGGTTGTATCAGGTCGGCCACGAGCGCGATCCGAGCGCGCCGATGCGGTCCCTGCACGATTTCACCCCGCCGCTGGTCGGACCGGTGCAGGTGGGCAACTTCACCGTCTGGTCGTTCCCGCACGCCGGCGCCGTCATGCTGCTGGTGGCGACGGGCCTCGCCGTTTACGGGGTCCGGCTGAAGCCGGACACTACCGATGATGCGCACGACAAGGGCTTGGGCATGGACTCCGGCACCAACTCCGGCACCAACTCCGGCACCAACTCCGTCCCCGACCCTGTCCCCAACTCTGTCCCCGACTCCGGTAGTGTCCGGCTTCAGCCGGACCGTTCGGGGAAGGCGGTCGTGTAATGCGACTCACCGCGCTGCGTGCCGTCGTGCTGATCCTGTTGGCCGCCCGCGCTGAGGCTCGGACGTGGATCGTCGGCGGCCTCGGCGCGGACTTTCCGCTCATTGCGCCGGCCATCGCCGCCGCGTCGGCGGGAGACGTGATCCGCGTGCGTGGCGGCGTCTATCGCGAGGACCTCATCCTCGACAAACCGCTCGCGCTCACTGGCGAAGGGCACCCGACGCTGTTTGGCACCGGCCTCGGGTCGGTGGTCACCATCACGGCGCCGGGGTGCGAGCTGAGCGGGTTCACGATTGAAGGCAGCGGCCTGGGCGAGACCAACGAAATGGACGCGGCCGTGCAGGTGCGGTCCAGCGGCAATCGTATCGTCGGCAACCACATGCGCCGCGTGTTCTACGGCGTCGTCGTCGCCGATGCGACGCGGAACGAAATCACCGACAACGAGATTCACGGCTTGCGCCACCTCGCCTTCGGGCGTCGCGGCGATGGCATCTATCTGTACCACGCGCCCGAGACCTTCGTCGCGCGCAACCGCGTCTCCGGCGAGCGCGACGGCATCTACTTCCAGTACGCCCCGCGCGGTCGGGCGGTCGACAACGTCGTCTCGGATTCGCGCTACGGGCTGCACGACATGTTCTCCGACGATGCGGTGATCGCGCGGAACACGTTCAGCGACTCGGTCGTCGGGGCCAACATCATGAACTCGCGGCGGATTCGGATCGAGCGGAACACGATCGCCCGCAATCGCGGCGTGCCCGGCATCGGTCTGACGCTGAAGGATTGCGACGACTCGACGATCCGGGACAACGAGATCGCCGAGAACGCGCGCGGGCTGCTGCTCGACGGATCGTCGGTGAACCGGTTCAGCGACAACACATTCCGCGCGAACGACACGGCCGCGACGCTGTTCTCCAGCGCCGAGCGGAACGCGTTCAGCGGCAACCAGTTCGTCGACAACTGGAGCGATCTCGTCCTGAGCGGGCGCGACTCCGGCACGCGCTGGACCGTCGACGGACGGGGCAACTACTGGAGCCGGTACCGCGGCTTCGACTTCGACGGCGACGGCATCGGCGACGCGCCGCATCCGCTCGTCGGCGCGTTCGAGCGCCTCGAAGGGGCGAATCCGGCGGCCCGCATCTTCCTGCAAAGCCCGGCGGCGGCAGGTTTGGAGCTCGCCGCACGACTGAGCGGTCGCGCGGCGGACGACGCCGTTGACGATCGCCCGCTCGTGCGCCAGCCGCGACCCGCCGCCCCGAAGTCGTCGCGGCCGACAGCGGGCATCGCCGGTGTCGCCGCATTGCTCGTCTTCGGGCGCGTCCTGTGGAAGCCGACGAGGGACTGATCCATGCTCACGCTGACTGGCGTCACGAAGGCATTCGGCAACCGGCGCGTGCTCGACCGCCTCGACCTCGAGATCGGCGCCGGCGAGAGCGTCGCCATGCTCGGGGCGAACGGTTCCGGCAAGACGACGACGTTGCGCTGCATCGTGGGACTGGCGAGGCCCGACGCCGGCCGCATCGTGATCGGCGGCATCGACCTGGCGCGCGATCCGATTCGCGCGCGCAGCCGCCTCAGCTATCTGCCGCAGAAAGCGGTCTTTCCACCGACGCTGACCGTCCGCGAGACGCTGGCGGTCGTGGCGCGGCTGCGCGGGCTCGAGCGCGGCCCGGCGGATCGCGAGCTCGAGTCGTGCGGCCTCACGGCGCTGGCGGACCGCGGCGTCGGACACCTGTCGGGCGGAGAGCGGCAGCGCCTCGCGATGGCCGTCGCCTTTCTGCCGTCGGTCGACGTGTACCTGTTCGACGAGCCGTCGGCCAGTCTCGACCCGGTGGCGTCGCGCATTCTGTTCCAGCGCGCCCGGCAGCTGAAGCGCGACGGCCACACGCTGCTGTTCACGACGCACATTCCGGCCGACGTGCGGCATCTGGCGACGCGGATCGTGTTCCTCCGCGATGGCCGGATTGAATCCGAGGCGGCCGGACAGTTCGAGCTCCGCCGGTACGAGCGGATGCTGGAGCGCGACATGTGGGGGGACGATCATGAAGACCCGATATCTGGCCATCGCGCTGACGCTGGCGTCGTGGCCGGCGATCGCCTGTGCAACGCGGAGCCTGTCGCCGGAGCCGTTGGCGCTCGATCGCGTTGAGTGCGCGCGGTGCCGAATGCTGATCTCGACGGAGAGCGGAAGCGGCGAGATCGTGTCGGCGACGGAAGACACACGGTTCTACGACGACATCGGGTGTCTCGCGGCCGACTGGGCCGCCCATGACGGCGAGGCGCGCGCGTTCGTCCGAATCGCGGGCGGCACGTGGAGCGACGCGCAGGCGGCGTCGTTCGCGCAGCCCTCCGGCGCCAGGACGGCGATGGGATCCGGCATCGCCGCGTTTCCCACCCCGGCCGACGCCCGCGCCGCCGATCGCACCGGCCGCGCGCTGACGCTCGATGACGTGTTGCACCTGACGGGAGCACCGCGATGATGACGCATCTTCTGACGATCGCACGGCTGGAGCTGACGGCGGCCGCTCGGCTGAAGTGGATCCGGCTGCTGACGATCGCCTTCGCGTTGCTCGCATCGGCGGCGGCGTACTCCGCCGGCGCGGCCAACGAAATGTCGGGTGCGGAGGGCTTCGCCCGCACGACGATGGCGCTGGTGCCGGTGGTGCTGATTCTGGTGCCGCTGGCGGCGCTCGTCCTCGGCGTGTCCGGCCAGGCCGCGGAGCCCGGCGGCGAGCCGTTCCTGTTCGGCCAGCCGGTCGCTCGTGCCACGGTCGTGATCGGCCGGTGGCTGGGAGAGTCGGCCGCCCTTGGCGGGGCGCTGGTCGTCGGGCTCGGTGTCGGCGGCCTGGTCGTCGCCTTCGGCAGCGGCGCCGACGGCCTGCCGCGGTTCGTTCTCTTCGTCTGCGCGGCCGTCGTGCTCGCCGTCATCTTTCTGTCGATCGCGGCAGCGATCGCGTCGGCGACCGGCACGCGCGTCGTGGCGCTCGGCGTGGGCACCTTCGCGTGGTGTTTCTTCGTGCTGCTGTACGACGGCGCGGCGCTGTCGCTCGCCGGATGGCTCACCGGATCGGTCGGCGGCCGCGTGCTGTTCGGATCGGTCTTCGGAAATCCCGCCGACCTCGTCCGCGTGGTCACGCTGTCGGTGGCCGGCACCCCGAATGTTCTCGGGGCCGCCGGCGACGCATGGGTCCGCTTTCTCGGCGGCACGACCGCCGCGGCCGCCGCGGCGGTCGTCGCGCTGACGGTCTGGATGATTGCGCCGCTGGCCGTGGGCGTGCGGCTGATGAGCACGCGGGATCTCTAGGGCGGCCCCTACGAGAGGGCGACCGCCTCGAGGGCGGGGCGATCGACGACGACGAACCCGTCCTTCTCCGTCCGGACGATGTCCAGCTTTCCCCAGCGACTCATGATGCGGATTGACGTCTCGATCGTGGTGCCGATCATGTCCGCCAGTTCCTGGCGCGACAGCGCGAGCGCGATGAACGTGCCGTCGGCGCGCGCCTGACCCATGTCGTGCTCGAGCTTCAGGAAGAAGCGCGCGAGCCGTCCTTCGACGCGGCCGCCCGTCAGGTCCGTCAGGCGGTTGGTCAGTTCCACGAGCCGGTGCGTCAACCCGACCAGGAGGCCGCGAACCATGGTGGGGTAGGTCTCGAGCAGCGAGAAGAACGCCTGGCGCGGGATGAGCAGGCAGGCGGTCGGTTCGAGCGCGAGCGCGCTGGCCGGGTAGGGACGCGCCTCGTACACCGCCACGGCGCCCACCGGATCACCGGGACCGAAGATCTCGAGGATCACGTCCGTGCCGCGCGGCGTGGTCTTGAAGACTTTCACGCGGCCGGTCACAACCGTGTAGAGCAGGTCCGACCCCTCGCCTTCGCCGAACAGCATCGCGCCCTTGTCGAACTCGCGGACGGTCGTGACGGCCGCCAGCCGCTGCCGATCGTCCGGCTTGAGCCGCCGGAACAGGACGCTCCGGCGCAGGGCGTCGTCCATCTGTTCGTACATATGACGCGGATCATACCGTCACGCCGGCGGTGAGGCTACTCTGGATCTGGAAACGGGGGGCAGGTATGAGCGAGCGATTGGCCACGACATCGGTCGGCGAGATTGTGGCGGCCGATTTCCGCACGGCCGCGGTGTTCGAACGATTCGGCATCGACTTCTGCTGCGGCGGACGGCGCTCGCTTGGGGACGCCTGCCGCACGGCCGCCGCCGACCCGGACGCCGTGGCCCAGGCCCTGGATGCGCTGGGGCCGACCTTCGAGACGGAAGACGACGTGACACGATGGCCGCTCCCACGGCTCATCGACTTCATCGTGTCGACACACCATGCGTACGTGCGGTCCTCGATGCCGACAATCGCGCGGTATCTGACGAAGCTCCAGGAGGTCCACGGCTCGCGGCATCCGGAGCTCTCGCGCGTGGCGGCGTACTTCGATCAGGTGCGCGGCGATCTCGATCAGCACATGCTGAAGGAAGAGCAGGTGCTCTTTCCGTACGTGCGCGATCTTGCCGACCGGTCCGACAGCTGCGGCCGGACGCAAAGCCCGTTCGGCACGGTCGAAAACCCGATCCGGATGATGGAGCGCGAGCACCGCGAGGCCGCCGACGCGCTGCGCGTCATCCGCGAGCTGACCCGCGGCTACACGGCGCCCGAGGACGGCTGCACCACCTACGCGATCTGCATGGCCGAGCTGCAGCGTTTCGAGCGCGACCTGCACCGGCACGTGCACCTGGAGAACAACGTGCTGTTTCCCGCCGCCGTCGAGATCGAGCAGCGGTTGTGCGGAGCCACTCGAGACTGACGCAAACTGAGATATAGTCCGGCGATTGTGAGCGGGCCGGCCAGGCGCGGTGTGCCGGATTTCCGGCAGCGCGATTCGGAGACGCTGTCGGTCCGACGTGTCTGCGGGATTTCGGTTGTTCCCGCGGCATGGCCTGCGATTTGCGGTGCCGGAGCGTTGTGACCCACTCGTGGTTTCCCGATCATTTCGGCGTCGCCGTGGCGTGGGCGGGACTTGCCGCGCTCGCATACCTGGTCTTTCTCGTCTTTCAACCCTTCCTGAACCCGCTCGGGTGGGCCGCGGTCATCGCGGTCGTCTTCTATCCCGTGCATGCGCGTTTCGAGCATCGATGGGGTGCGTCACGAGCGGCCGCCCTCAGCACGCTCGCGGTGACGGCGATCGTCGTCGTCCCGCTGCTGTTCGTGGCGGGCGCGTTCGTGCGCGAGGCAATCGATGCTGTTGGCGGGCTGCAACGGGCGTTTGACGACGGACGGCCCGGGTGGGTGGAGCGCCCGTGGAGCACGCTCGTGCGACTCGTGCCTGCCGTGGAGCAGCTCGATCTGGCGTCCCTCGCGACCGACGCGGGCAGGAGCGCGGCGATGTGGCTGGCGGCGCAATCGGGTTCCGCCCTCCAACACACGGCGCGGTTCGTCTTCGATCTGGTGCTCGCGCTGTTCGCCACCTTCTTTCTGCTCCGCGACTCAAGGGCGATCATGGCCACAATCCGCCGCCTCCTGCCGATGGACGAGGCGTCGCGCGAGCACCTGATTGCACGGACCGCCGAGCTGGTGTCGGTCAGCGTACGGTCGTCAGCCATCGTGGCGGGCCTTCAGGGCGCGCTTGGCGGGATCGTGTTTGCTGCCGTCGGCATCGATGCGCCGGTGTTCTGGGGCGTGGTCATGGCCTTCTTCTGCCTGTTGCCGTTTGGGGCGTGGGTGATCTGGCTGCCCGCCGCGCTTCTGCTCGCGGCCAACGGCGCCGTCGGACGCGGGCTCATCGTCGCGGCGCTCGGGTTTGGCATCGTCAGCGCCGTCGACAACGTCTTGAGGCCGATGCTGTTGAGCGGCCACACCGCGATGAACGGTCTGCTGGTGTTCGTCAGCCTGCTCGGCGGCATGGCGGTATTCGGCGCGCTTGGGCTCGTCCTGGGTCCGCTCGTCGTCGCGACGGCGGTGGCGTTTCTGGCGACATATGTCAACTCGACGAGGCCCGGACCGCCGGAGCACGGATCGTGACCGACGCGGTCGTCGAGCCTTCCGAGTTCATCGACTTCCAGCGTCGCGAGACGACGCTGATTCTGCTCAACCTCGGTGTCGTCGCCGCGCTCGTCGCCGTGCATGTCGCCTTCATCGGCCTGCTGGGGCCTCCGCCCGGACCGCTGCTCGTCGCGCTGGCCGTGCGGTTCGTGGAGCAGACCCTGGTCCTCGCGTGGTTGCAGGGAGCGACCGAGCCCGCGGAGCCGTCGCTCGGGCTGGCGTGGGCGCGGTCGTCGCTCTGGACGGGCTTCGGCTTTGCCGTGCTGGTGATGGCGCTGGGCGCGCCGCACGACACGCACTATTCCGTGCTGCTCGTGCTGCCGCTTCTGAACGCCGCGTCGCGGCTGTCGGTCCGAGCCGTCCTCGCGCTGACCGCATTCGCCTCACTGGTCACGATCGGCCAGGTGTGGCTGATGACCCGAACGCACCCCGGGACGCCAGCGACCGAGTACTTCGAAGCCGCGATGATGGCGCTTCTGTTCGCGGTCGTCGCCCCGGTCGTCGCCTACCTCGTTCGGATCATCCGCCGGGGCGAGCGGGAGCTGCAGCAACATGTGAAAGCGCTGGGGAGCACACGGGATCGCTTGATCGCAGAGGAGAAGTTCGCCGCGGTCGGGCGGCTGGCCAGTGCCGTGGCGCATGAGATCCGCAATCCCATCACCCTGATCGTCAGCTCGCTGAAAACCGCCAATCAGCCCCAGACGCCGGCCGCGCTGCGCAACGAACTGTTCGAGATCACGACGCGCGAGGCCTCACGGCTCGAGCGTCTCACGACCGACCTCCTGGCGTACGCCCGCGCCCGACCGCTCGACGCGCGCGAGACGTCGCTCGAAACGTCGCTGTCGTATGTCGCCGACATTCTGCGAGCCCACGCCGCCGCGAAGGCGCTGCAGATCGTCGTCCACACCGACCCGTCCGTTCACGCGACGATGGACGCGCACCAGATGCACCAGGCGCTCCTCAATCTCGGCCTCAACGCGGTGGCCGCCTCGCCGGAGGGAAGCACCATCGTGCTCTCCGCGGCCAGGCGCGATGGGCAGACGACGCTGGCCGTGGAGAATCCCGGTCCCGCGATCGACGCCGACGTGTGCGGACATCTCTTCGAGCCGTTCTTCACCACGCGCGCTGACGGCACCGGTCTCGGCCTGTCGATCGTGCGCAAGATCGCGCGCGAGCATGGCGGCGACGTCGGGCTCGCCGTCAACGAGCGCGAGAGGGTTCGCTTTGAAATCACGTTGCCCGAGACGCCCGGGGAGGGCCGCGTGATGGGAGTCAGCTGATGGGACGCGTACTGATCGTCGACGATGAGCCCGCCATGCGCCGGGTGTTGCGCCTCGTCCTGGCCGAGGACGGCCACGAGATCACCGAAGCGGACGGGCTCGGCGAGGCACGGCGGGCGCTGGCGAAGTCCCAGTTCGATCTGATGCTGACGGACCAGCGAATGACCTCGGGTGACGGCATGGCCGTGCTCGCGGCCGGGCGGGAAACGGATCCGTCGCTGCCGGTGGTGTTTCTCACGGCGTATGCGACCGTGGACCTGGCGGTGGACGCCATGCGCGCCGGCGCGTTCGACTTCATCAGCAAGCCCTTCGAGCCGCAGACCGTGCTGGCGGTCGTGAGGCGGGCGCTCGAGCGGACCGAGCTCGTGCGCACCAACGAACGGCTGAAGGGGGCGATCCGCCGCCAGTCCGGGAACGACGACTGCATCGGACAGAGCCCGGTCATGACGGCCGTCAACGCGCAGATCGCCCGCGTGGCGGCCACGAGCGCGACGGTGCTCGTCAGCGGCGAGACCGGAGTGGGCAAAGAGCTCGCGGCACGCGCGATCCATCGCCTGGGCGCTCGCGCGGACGAGCCGTTCGTCGCCGTGAACTGCGCGGCGTTCGCGGAGACGCTCCTCGAGAGCGAGCTGTTCGGGCACGAGCGGGGCGCGTTCACCGATGCGAAGCAGGCCCGCGCGGGGCTGTTCGAAACCGCGGACCGCGGCACGCTGTTTCTCGACGAGGCCGGCGAAATGTCGCTCGGCATGCAGGCGAAGCTCCTGCGCGTGCTGGCGGAAAACAGCATTTATCGGCTCGGCTCCACCAGGCCGAGGGCGGTCAACGTGCGGATCATCGTGGCGACGCACCGCGATCTGAAGCAGCGGGTGACCGACGGCCTCTTTCGAGACGACCTCTACTACCGCCTTGCGGTCGTGCCGATTGTGATCCCTCCGTTGAGGCAGAGAAGCGAGGACATCCCGCTGCTGGCCGACCGCTTCCTGACGGAGGTGGCGCAAGAGCTCAAAGCACCCCGTAAGACGATCTCCAGCGACGGTCTCCAGCGGCTCATGGGCTACTCGTTCCCGGGGAACATCCGTGAATTGAGGAACATCATCGAGCGCGCGTGCATCCTGTCGTCGCTGCCGGTGCTGTGCGCGGAAGACTTTCCGGATCTCGGTGCGGAGTCTCCTGACCGGCGCCTGACCGGCCGGGCCGACGCGCGCGTCGCCGCCGACGATCTGCGGCGCGCGTGGCTCGACGCTTTGCCGGACCGCGTGGAGCTCCGCGCGGTGGTGGAGGGCGTCGAGCACGACCTGCTGGCGCGATCGCTCGAGCAGGCCGAGGGGCGCCAGGCGGAAGCGGCGCGCGCGCTCGGGATCTCCCGCAGCGACATGTCGTACAAGCTGCGAAAGTACGCCCTGCACGTCACCTAGCGGGCGTTCAAACATTTTGACACTCTCCGCTGCCCGTCAAGATCCTCAAACGGACGGCCACGTCCAGCCCGTTCACATGCCCCGGACCCACTGCAAATAGCCGAGTGGCTTCCGGTACGGGGCTTGCCCGTAAGACGAACCATGAACGCGAGCGTCCGCTAACCGAGATCCGCATGTTGTCCATGGTGCCCTCGTGGAACGCGATGCATCCGCTTGTCGTCCACTTTCCGATCGCGCTGCTGCTCGTGACGCCGCTGCTGATCGTGTGCAGCGTGATATGTCCGGCGCAGCGGACGGCATTCGGCTTGTCGGCGCTGTTGCTGATGGGCGTCGGGACGCTCGGCGCGGCGGTCGCGGTCGCGACCGGCAACGCGGCGAGCGAGTTGGCCACGCGATCCCCGCAGGTCGCCAGGGCGCTCGAGAACCACGAAGAACTGGCCGAGAGCACTCGCATGGTGTTCGCGCTGTTGACGGGCGTGTTCGCGGCGATCGTCATCGCGCCGCTCTTGCGCGGTCGCAGCTGGCCGAGCGGTATCTATGCAGCGCTCATCGGTGTGTTTCTGGTCGTGTACTCCGGCGGTGCGCTGCTGCTGGTGAACACGGCGCACCAGGGCGGGCGACTCGTACATCAACTCGGCGTGCACGCGCCGGTGGCTGCGTACCCGCAGAGCACGGCGAGGACAGCGGGGGCGAACGCAGGCAACCGCAAATGACGAACGCGACCGGTCATCTGCATTCCCGGAGGTCCGCCGTGTTGGTATGCGAGCCAGGCATGGCAGGTTGGATGGAACGGGTTCGGGCCGAGTATTGGGAAATGCCCGGGCTGGCGCTCACCAAGGCGCAGATTCGACGGATGTGGGGCATCGGCCCCGAGGAGTGTGACGAGCTGGTTGGCGCGCTGCTGTCTGCAGGCTTTCTTCGACGGACCATGCACGACAGGTATGTCATGGCCGGCGAGCGGGTCTGACGCACGTCGCCGTTGCCGCGGAGGCATTCCATGCTGACCACGATCTGGTCCGCGAGGGAACACGTATGATGGCGCAGGACGCGCCGCGGTCGATGCCGATCGCGGGCGACATCGTGATCGCGAAACGCGCGGGATCGAAGTCCGCGTACACCCTCAGCGTCGTACCAGGACCCGCACAGCTGCGGATGCCGTCGTACGACAGGGCGATGGCGATGGCCTCTCGACTCGCGGCCGTTGTCGCGGTAGACGTGTGGGTGCAAGAGGGGCGCGGCTCGTGGCTGGCCGCCGAGTACCGCTCAGCCAGTCCAGGCCTGCTTCCTTCGCGATATCACTGAAGCGGCTCGGCGGACAGCGGCGTGTCGCAGGGGGCAATCGCGCGGCCCAATGCCTCCCGAGTCGCGCGCAGCCACGCGACCATGGACCATTGGCCGTCACCACGCGGCTTTGTACAGCGCCGCCGCGTCGCCGGGACGATCGCGGCGGTAGATCTCGCCGCCCGATTCACCGGCCCACGTAAGTGCCACGTCCAGGGCTTCGGTGAACGGGTGGACGGTCAGCGACTGATGGCCTTCGGCGGAGACCGCCCACAGCGGTTCGACTGGCTCAGGCATCGCGCTGGGCGGCGCGGACACGGGCACTCCCTGTGCGTCGTGGACGCGGGTGATGAGCACATCGCGAACGGTCATACAGGCAGTGTAGCCGGAGCCGCACCGCCAGAGTGTGCGTTACGCGACAGGGGCCGAAACAGCCAACTTGTGCGCCGATCACTCGGCCCGCAGGGCGACGAGCGGGGAAGGTCGGCATCCCGGAATCGGGATCGCCCGGACGATGCCGACCTGCTCGCGCACCCAGAGCCGCGCGCCGGGGTCCGCGAGCAGGTGCCTCGCCGCCTCCAGCAGCGCGCGCTCCTCGAGCGCCGCGCCCTTCCAGGTGCCGTTGACGTAGGATCGCATCTCGTCCACCGTGTCCGCGTAACGACGGAACGAGAACTCTCGCCGTTCTTCGACGAGGAACCATCCCCGCTCGACGGCGGCCGCGAACGCGGCGTCTGCGCGGGCGTGCCGCGCGCTGGGCCCAATCTGCTCGTCGACGTCGTGGACGCGGCCCACGCAGACGAGGCGGGCGCCCACCTGCACCTCGAGATAGGCACGTTCGGCCGTCGGATGGACATCGACGAGACGCCCGCCGGGGCGAAGCCATCCGTGGGCACGCTCAAGGGCATCGACCATGCCCTCGCGTTCGATTCATCACAACGACCACGCGAACACCACGCGATCGAAGGTGGGCGAGGGCTCGCCCAGTGTCACGATGGTGCCCGTTCGTATCTGCACCCGCTCGTGTAACGCGGACGGGATCGTGTCGCGGAACGTCGTGATGGCCGAAGGATCGGGATCGATCGCCAGCACAGACCCGGCCCGTTCGGCATAGCGTCGCGTGAGCCGGCCATCGCCGCAGCCGACCTCGAGCACACGAAGCTGCTCGAGGCCGGGGAGCAGTTCGATGAGCGCCGCCGTCTCCCGACCTTCAGGATCGTGTCTCATGATCCGTAATCTACATCCTCGCACCGTTGCCGCGTTGCTGCGCAAGATCTTCAGGGTCACCGATTGTGACCTTGAAGACGTGACGCAGCCGGGGTCTACCGGGTCGAGGGTGGTGGGCGCTAGAGGACTCGAACCTCTGACCTCGTGCGTGTGAAGCACGCGCTCTAACCAACTGAGCTAAGCGCCCGATTCTGAACTGCGAGAGTTGGTGAATTGGTGAATTGGTGAGTTCGCGAATCAAAATCCATTCACCAAGTCACCAACTCACCAACCCGCCAATTCTCTCTCTATTTCCGTCCCTCTGGCAAGCGACGCTGCCTGGCGCCGTCGTAATCGTGATCCTTCGGATCGATCTGCCGCATCGGCGTCTGACGCGTCCGCTCCTCGTGCGCGTGCGCGATGAGCCCCGGCAGCCGCGAGATCAGGAAGATCGCGTTGCCGAGCTCGTAGGCGAATCCCAGGTCCGCGCAGATGGCCGCGATCGCGCCGTCCACGTTCACCGGCAGCGGCCGGCCGAAGTGCGCGGTGTGCGCGTCGAGCGAACGCTCGACCACGCGAATCAGCCGGACGTGCTCGCCCTCCAGCTCGAGCTCCATCGCCATCTGGAAGAGCCGCGCCGCCCGCGGATCGCGTGTGTGGAACCGATGCCCGAAGCCGGGCGGCACCTCGTTCTCCGTCACGCATTCGCCGACGATGGCGTCGGCCGCCTGCTGCAGGCTCTCGCCCCCGCGCATCTTCGTCAGCCCGCGGTCGAGGAACCGCATGCAGGATTCGATGTCGCCGCCGTGATGCGGCCCGAACGCGAGGATGCCCGCCGCCACACAGTCCTTCAGCGGCGCCCCCGACGTGGCGACGTTGCGCGCGGCCAGCGTGGACGGAGGCGTGACGCCGTGGTCGAGGGTGGCGACGAGCACGGCGTTCAGCATGCGCCCGATGGCCGGCGTCGGCAGCTCGCCCATCAGCAGCAGGTAGACCGCTTCGGCGAACCCGAGGCGCCCCATCATCTCGTCGACCGGGTAGCCGCGAATCAGGATCTTGTTGGGCGTGATCTCGGTGAGCGCCGACTGCCAGCGCTCGGAGGACGGGCGCGCCTGCGTCCGGCGATCGGGTAGGGAGCCGCTCGTGCGCTGTGACATAGGTCAGCTCTCAGCTCTCAGCTCTCAGCTGAGAGCTGAGAGCTGAGAGCTATCAGATAGTGCCATAAAGTCTGTCGCCGAAGTCACCAAGGCCCGGGACGATGTATTTCTGCGCGTTCAGCTCAAGGTCTACGACCGGCGTGTAAACGGCGACGTTCGGATGATGCCGCTCGACCAGCGCCACGCCTTCGGGCGCGGCCACGATGCAGATCATGCGAACGATCGCCGCGCCGGCGCGCTGCAGCAGATCCAGCGCGGCCACGGCGCTGCCGCCGGTTGCCAGCATCGGGTCGATCATCAGCACGTAGCTCGAGTCGAGCCGCGCCGGGAGCTTCGCGTAGTACTGCGACGCGACGGCCGTCATCTCGTCGCGCTGCAGGCCGATGTGTCCGACGCGCGCGCTCGGAACGAGCTCCAGCACCGCGTCCAGCATGCCGAGGCCCGCGCGCAGCACCGGCACCACCACCACGTCCGGACAAACGCGTCGTCCCGGCGCGGGGCCGATCGGCGTGTGGACGGTCAGGCTCTCGGTGGGGATGTCGCGCAGCGCTTCGGCCGCGAGCAGCACGCTGATGCGCGTGGCTGCCCGCCGGAAGTGTTCGGGAGTCGTCAGTTTGTCGCGCAGCGAGACGAGCGCGTCGTGCACCAGCGGATGGTCGACGATGTGGACCGGCACGGCTTCACTATACACAATGAAAGGGCTGAGGGCTGAGGGCTCAGGGCTGAGGGCTGAGGGCCGCGGGCTGAGGGCCAAACGGTGAGATAGAATCGGCCTGGATGAAGTATTTCTGTCGCGCAGTGCTGGTCGTGGCCGCGGTCGCCCTCGTCGCCGCTCAGCCCCCTCGTCGTCCTGTTTCGCTCGTCGTGGTCGGCAGGACCGTCATCACCGAGAACGCGGCGCGCCAGATGCTCTCGCCAGGCGCAGTCGCAATCAACGGGACCGACATCGTCGAGGTCGGGACGCCCGAGGCGATCGCCGCGAAGTATCAGGCGGGGGAGACCATCGACGCGCGCGACCAGATCGTGCTGCCCGGCCTGATCAACACGCACACGCACGCGCCCATGGTCATGTATCGCGGGCTGGCGGACGATCTGGCGTTGACGGACTGGCTGCAGAAGTACATCTTCCCGGCCGAGGCGAAGACCGTGTCGCCTGAACTGGTGCGCACCGGAACACGCCTCGCGGCGCTCGAGATGATCGAGTCGGGCACCACGACCTTCGCGGACATGTATTACTTCGAAGAAGAGATCGCACAGGCGACGATCGAGGCCGGGCTGCGCGGCGTGCTGGGCGAAACGATCATCCAGTTCCCGGTCGCCGACGCCAAGACGCCGGCGGAAGGCCTCGCGCGCGCGGAGCGGTTCATCAAGGAGCTCAAGGACAACGGCCTGATCGTGCCCGCCGTGGCGCCGCACGCGCTGTACACGAACGACAAGACGACGCTGGTGGCTGCCGCCGAACTGGGACGCCGCTACGGCGTCCCGGTCCTGATTCATTTCGCCGAGACCGAAGACGAAGTGCGGATCGCTCGCGAGCAGTACAAGATGACGCCGACTGCGTATCTGGAGTCGATTGGTTTCTGGGGGCCGAAGACGCTTGGCGCCCATGGCGTCTGGGTCACCGAGGACGACATCGCGATCCTCAAGCGGCGGGGCGTCGGCGTGGCGCACAATCCGGAGAGCAACATGAAGCTGGCGAGCGGGGCCGCGCCGGTGACGAAGTACCTCGCGTCCGGCGTCGCGCTCGGCCTCGGCACCGACGGCGCCGCCAGCAACAACGACCTCGACATGTTCGAGGCGATGCGGCAGGCGTCGTTTCTCGCCAAGCACGCGACGCACGATCCGACGGCCGTTTCCGCGCAGACCGCGCTCGACATGGCGACGATCCTCGGCGCGCGCGCGATGGACATGGAACGCCTGATCGGATCGCTCGAACCGGGGAAGCGCGCGGACCTGATCACGGTGTCGATGAGCGCGACGCGCCAGACGCCCTCGTACGACCCGGTCTCGCACCTCGTGTACGTCACCCGCGGAGACGACGTCCGCACCTCCATCGTGAACGGCAGGATCCTGATGAAGGACCGTCAGCTCCGCACGCTGGATCGCGCCACGGTGATCGCGGACGCGAACCGGCTGGCCGCGCGCGTCAGAGACGCGGTGAAACCATGAAATCTCGTGTCAGGAGAGAACGGCGATCTGCGGGAGATTCCGGTACTGCTCGTCGTAATCGAGTCCGTAGCCGACGACGAAGCGATCCGCGATCGTGAAGCCGACGTATTCGACTTTCACGTCCACTTTGCGTCGCGACGGCTTGCTCAGCAGGCAGGCGGTGCGCAGCGACCTGGGGTGGCGCTTCTGGAGGATGTCCTGGAGGTAGGTGAGGGTCAGGCCCGTGTCCACAATGTCCTCGACGATGACCACGTTGCGGCCGTCGAGCGCCGTGTCGAGGTCCTTGAGCAGCCGCACTTCGCCAGACGTCGTCGTCCCCTGGGCGTAGCTCGAGACGGCCATGAAGTCGAGCGACACGTGACCGGGCATGTGGCGAATGAGGTCTGAGAGGAAGATGAAGGCGCCCTTGAGGACCGCGATCACGTGCAGGTCGTCGGGAAAGTCGCGGCGGATCTCGAGGGCCATTTCGGCCACGCGCTTTTGAATCTGCGCTTCCGAGAGTAGGATTTCAGACAGGCGCAGCTCAGGTTCGGACATAAGAGCGAAATCATACCGCAATGAAACGATTTGACATCATCACCGAGAGCGACGCGCGGGTGCTGCCGAGCGGCGAAACGGTGATGCTCGCGCGCGGCGGCCATGTGACGCCCCTGGCGCAGGATACGCTGAGAGAGCGCCGGGTGACCGTCGTCACCGAAGGACGCACGTCGGTGGACGAGGCGGCGCTGGCGCCGCGCGCCGACATCCGGACGCTGGCTATTGCGAGCGACCATACGGGTGGCAAGCTGCGCCAGAACCTCGTGGGCTTTCTGCGCGGCCGCGGCCTGGCGGTCCAGGATCTGGGCACGGACGGTCCCGAGCCGGTCGACTATCCTGACGTGGCCGCGTCGGTGGCCCGAATCGTGGCCCGCGGCGAAGCCGACGCCGGCATCGTCATCGACGGGGCGGGCATCGGGTCCGCGATCGCCGCGAACAAGATCGACGGCGTCCGCGCCGTGATGGCCACCTCCGAGCTCGTCGCGCGCTACTCGCGCGAACACAACGGCGCCAACGTGCTCACGCTCGGCGCCACGCTCGTGTCCGCCGACGAAGCGAGGGCGATTGTCACCGTATGGGTGACGACGCCGATGAAGGAGCCGCGGTATATACGGCGGCTTGCGAAGATACGGGACCTTGAAAAGGGCTGAGGGCTGAGGGCTGAGGGCTAAGGGTTAAATGACTCGCGATGAACTGCAGCATCTGATTGACGTCATCGTCGGCGAGTTGACGACGCTGATGGCGCGGCCCCAGGGCCGCTGCGCGTGCCATTCCGTCCTCGACGACTGTTGCCCGGACCAGTTGCGCGGCGTGCTGGACGCGGGCGCGACGCGCGTCGGGTTGCACGCGAGCGGCGGCGCGCCCGTGGGCGTGGCGTCGATGATCGACCACACGCTGCTCAAGCCCGACGCCACGCGCGCAAACATCGAGGAGCTGTGCCGGGAAGCCGCGCAGTTCAAGTTCGCCACGGTGTGCGTGAACCCCACGTGGGTCGCGCTGTCCACGAGGCTGCTGGCAGGGAGCGGCGTGGGCGTCTGCTCGGTGGTCGGGTTCCCGCTGGGCGCCACGACGCCGGACGTGAAGGGGTACGAGACGCGGCGGGCCATTTTCGACGGCGCGCGCGAAATCGACATGGTGATCAACGTCGGCGCGCTCAAGTCGGGCGACCTCCGCGTCGTGGAGTGGGACATCGAGTCGGTCACACGGCCCTGCCGCGACGCCGGCGTGCTGAGCAAGGTCATCATCGAAGCGGCGCTGCTGACCGACGACGAGAAGATCACCGCGTGCACGCTGGCGAAGGCGGCGGGCGCCGATTACGTGAAAACGTCGACCGGCTTCGCGAGCGGCGGCGCGACGGCCGCCGACGTCGCGCTGATGCGGCGGGTGGTCGGCGCCGAGATGGGCGTGAAGGCCGCCGGCGGCGTGCGCGATCTCGAGGGCATGAAACTGATGATCGCGGCCGGCGCGACGCGCGTGGGCGCGAGCGCGGGCGTCAAGATCGTCCAGCAGGCACGCGGCGAACAGCCCGCGGCGGCCGCTGCCGCCGGATACTGAGCCGTCTTTACACGGCGCCAACACCCGGTTTACGATTATCCGGCCAATGGATTGGCCGGTGTGGTCAGTTTATTGCCCCCATGGAGGTTTTGTGGCCGATTTGACGCGAGTGGAATTGCAGCGGTTGGCGCGGCTTGGAGCGAAGGCGCGCCTCGAGGAACTGCGGCTCGAGGAAGCCGCGATTCGAAAGGCGTTTCCGGACCTGGCCGGCGCCCGCGTGCGTCAGGCGGTTCGCAAGCGTGTGGCACCCAGGCGCCGTCGCCGGATGTCGGCCGACGCGCGCAGGGCGGTGTCCGTGCGCATGACGAAATACTGGGCGGCGAAACGCAAGGCCAAGGCCAAGGGCGGCGGCGCGAAGTAGTTTTTTCGGCCCTCGACAAACCTACAGCTGTCTCGAGATCCTGCGGCGCAGCTCGCGCATGTCGTCGCCGCGCAGCTCGCGTAGCGCGTACGTGACGAAAGCTCTCGTCACGCGCTTGCGCCACACCAGACTGAAGTCGGTGTTGTCCATCGGTCGCGCGGGCTGCGCGGCCTGCTCGGCCGCCGTCGCAATCAGGTCGTCGGTCAGCGGATGGCCGACCAGCGCAGCCGTGGCCGCCGGTGCCTCCACGGGCCTGGACGACACCGCACCGAGCACGATGCGCGCGGCCTCGATCGTGCCGTCGGTCGCGATCTTCGCCGCCGCGGCCACCGACAGCACCGGAAAATCGAACGCGCCTCTCCGGCGCAGCTTCCAGTAGGTGCTGCGCCAGCCGTCGAGCTTCGGCACGTGCACCGCGGTGAGGATCTCGGTCGGCTGCCGCGTCAGGTAGTGAATGCCGTCGTTCCGGTACAGATCCGACACGGCAATCTGACGCGACGACCCGGCGGACACCAGGGTGACACTCGCGCCGAGGGCGAGCAGCGCGGGCGCCGTGTCGGTCGAGGAGACCGCCAGGCATTTCGGGCTCGCGGTCGCGACCCAGCACGTCTCGCCGTCCTTCTTCATGCAGAAGTCGATCGCCTTCCGCCATTCGTAGTTCTGATCGTAGTAGTTGCAGCGCGTGTCGAGGCAGAGGTTGCCGCCGATCGTGCCCATGTTGCGCAGCTGAGGCGTCGCCACCTGGCCAGCGGCCTGCCAGAGCGCGCCGTACGCGTCGCGCACGCGCGCGTCGCGGACCAATTCGGCGAGGGTGACGCCCGCGCCAATCGTCAGGCCGTCGCCGCTCGACGCGCTCGGGGCGATGTGTCGCAGCCCGGCTACGCGCCGAAGGCCGATGAGCGTCGCGGGCACCTGCTGGCGACGCTTCATGTTGGGCAGCAGGTCGGTGCCGCCGGCCACCAGCATCGCGTCCCCCGGTTTCGCCGCGAGCAGCTCCGTCGCCTCGCGCACGGTCTGCGGCGAGTGGTACGTGAAGTAGGGCAGCCGCATCATCGGCGCACCGCCTCACGTTTGCCCTCAGCCTTCAGCCCTGAGCCCTTGTCGTTTGTCGCGTTCCCGTCCCCGCCCTCCCAGGGCGGCGGCACGTTGATCGGCTCGGGCCAGTCGATGTCGGGGAACCGTGCGGGGCCGTAGCGCGGCGTTTTGCCGGCGGCCTTCGCGTCGAGCGCCTTCAGGATCTTCTCGGGCGTGATCGGCACTTCGTCGATGCGGACGCCGATCGCGTCGTACACGGCGTTCGCCACGGCGGGCATCACGGGGAGCAGCGGACCCTGGCCGACCTCCTTGGCTCCGAACGGGCCGCGCGGATCCGGGTTCTCGACCAGCTCCGTGATCACCTCGGGCATGTCGAGGGTGGTCGGGCTCTTGTATTCGAGCATCGACGGGAACTTGTGCACGAGCGCGTGCGACAACCGCGGTGGCAGCCGGCGGAACGTCTGCTCCTCCATCAGCGCCTCGCCGAGCGCCAGGTAGACGCCGCCCTCGACCTGCCCGCGCACGAGCGTCGGGTTGAGCGAGCGCCCGATGTCGTGCGCGATCCAGACGCGCGGCACGTGAATCCATCCGGTCGAGGGATCGACCTCCACTTCGACGATGGCGGCGGAATACGAGTACGCGGGCGAGGGGCCGACGCCTCCCCCCTTGAAGCGCGCGGCGGATCGCGGCGGCGTGTAGGAGCCGGTCGTGCCGATGGTCCCGAACGCGGTTTCAGCCAGGCACACCGCTTCGCTGAAGCTGACGCCGGCCGCCGGGTCCCCGGCGTCGAAGACACGGCGATCGGCGAACACGAGCCGATCCTTCGGGATGGCGAGCTTGCGCGACACCGCCTCGGCGAGAAGATCGCGCGCGCGTTGGGCCGCTTGAATCGCCGCGTTGCCCATCATCAGCGTCACGCGGCTCGAATAGGATCCGAGATCGACTGGCGTCAGGTCCGTATCGCCCGTGACCGCACGAATGTCGATCGGCTCGATGCCCAGCACCTCCGCCACACACCCGACCAGCACATCGTCGGACCCCTGGCCGATTTCCGTGGCGCCCGAGAACGCCGTGACGCCGCCGCTGCGATCGAGCTTGAGCTGCACGCCGGAATGCGGCATGCCGTTCCAGTAGATGGGGAGCCCGGCGCCCGAGAGATACGAGGAGCAGGCGATGCCGACGCCACGGCCGGCCGGGAGCTTGCCGAACGTGCTGGGCCAGTCGGCGGCGCGCGTGACGCGTCGAATGCACTCGGCGAGGCCGATCGTGCCGATCCGCAGGTAGTTCGCGGTCAGGGTGTCAGGCTGCTCGACGATGCGCAGGCGCAGCGCGGCGGGGTCGATCGCGAGGCTCTCCGCGATCTTGTCGAGCTGGATCTCCTGGCCGAAACGGCTCTGCGGCGTGCCGTGGCCGCGCTTGGGGCCGCACGGCGGCTTGTTGGTGAAGACGCGGCACCCCTGAAAGTGATACGTGGGGATGTGATACGTCACCGTTTGCAGCGCGCCTGTGTAGAAGGTGCTGGCCACGCCGTACGAGCCGTAGGCGCCGCCGTCGAGCAGCGTCTTCACGTGCATGCCGGTGATCGTGCCGTCGCTCTTGACGCCGGTCTTGAACTGCATCAGCACCGGATGGCGTCCGCGGTGGCAGTAGAACACCTCTTCGCGCGTCAGACAGATCTTCACCGGCCGATCGAGCAGCAGTGCCGCCCTGGCGACGACGATTTCGTGGTTGAACGGATCGCTCTTCCCGCCGAAGCCGCCGCCGTTGGGCGTCGCGATGACGCGGATGTGCGCGGCCGGCAGGCCGAGCGCCCTCGCCAGCGCGCGGTGGACGTAGTGCGGCGTCTGCGTGCTCGACCAGAGCACGAGCTTGCCGTCGGGATCCTTCGCCGCGACCGCCGCATGCTGCTCGATGGGCAGATGCGTGTTGCCCTGATAGAAGAACGTGTCCTCGAACACGCGGTCGGCGGCGGCGAAGGCCTGCTCGACGTCGCCGAACCGCAAGGACACGAGCTTGTGGATGTTGCCCGCGTCGCCATACTCGTGGATGCGCGGCTCGGGGTGGGCGAGGCTCTCTTCCGGCGTGGCGAAGGTCCGCAGCGGTAGGTAGTCCACGTCGATGAGGTCGAGCGCTTCCAACGCCGTGAGCTCGTCGCGCGCGATCACGGCGGCCACCGGATCGCCGACGAAGCGGACGCGATCGACGGCCAGCGCATGCTCGTCCTGGCTGACCGGCAGAATGCCGTACGGAATCGGGAAGTCCTGTCCCGTGAGCACGAGGTGGACGCCGGGATGGGCCGCCGCGCGCGAGACGTCGATGCGCGTGATGTTCGCGTGGGGCACGGTGGAGCGGAGCAGCCGGCAGTGCAGCATCCGCGGCAGCATGATGTCGTCGGCGAACCTGGTCTGGCCGGTCACCTTCGCGCGCCCGTCTACCCGCCGCCGCGGCGTCCCGATGATCGTCATCGCGCGGGCTCCTGCCGACTGCCAACGGCCGACGGCCGACCGATCGCCGCTTCAACGGCTTCGAAGATCTGCTGATAGCCCGTGCAGCGGCAGAGATTGCCGGAGAGGGCGTCCCGAATCTGGTCGCGCGTCGGACGGGGATGCTCGTCGAGCAGCGCCTTAGCGGTGACCAGGAACCCGGGCGTGCAGTAGCCGCACTGCGCGGCGCCGAGATCCGCGAACGTCTCCTGCAGCGGGTGCAGGCGACCGTCCGCGACCAGCCCCTCGACGGTCGTCACCTCGCGGCCGTCACATTCGACGCCAAGCACCAGGCACGAGAGCACCGGCTGACCGTCGAGCAGCACGGCGCAGGCGCCGCACTCGCCCAGCTCGCAGCCGTGCTTGGTGCCGCAGAGATTCAGGTCCTCACGCAGGACCTCGAGCAGCGTCTTGTACGGGGCGAACGCGACCTCTGTCGGCTCGCCGTTGACGGTGAGCGCGATCTGCGCGTGTGGCGGCCTGGCCGAGTCCCGCGACGGCGTAATCGGCCACGATCGTGGCGACGTGGGTTGGGTCATACGGTCCTTCGGGACGGAACCAGTGTGCCGTCCAGTTCAGCGCGCCGAGGAAGGCGCGCGTGGCGACGGTCGAATCGATGGCGCGCAGGGTGCGGCGGCGGATGCCGTCGGCCACCATCGCGCGGACGCCGCGTTCGTAGCGGTCGCGTTTGGCGACGATGCGGCGGCGCAGCGCCGGCGGCAGCGCATCCACCTCGAGATGCGCCGCGGAGCCCTCGACCTCGTCGAGCAGGCAGAGGACGTGGGCCGCCGCCAGGTCGCGCAGAGAGTCGGCCAGCGGCCGGCGATCCCGGCGGGCCGCGGCCAGCGCGGCGAGCAGCCGGTCGAGCGAGCGGTCCTGACAGAAGAAGAGGAGCTCGTCCTTGCCGCGGAAGTAGTGATACAGGTTGCCGGGGGAGAGGCCGGCGGCGACCGCGATGTCGCGCATGCCGGCGGCGGCGAAGCCGCGCGTGCGGAACACGCGGCCCGCGGCCCGCATGATCTCGATCCGGCGGGTGTCGGCGCGGAGTGAACGGCGGTTCGGCAAGTGAACCACCGTTCGATTCTAGCAGAACGGACCCTTCAGCCGGATCTGTCACAACGATCAACGCAGAGACCGCAGGGCACGCAGAGCTCTGTCTTGGGGTGGCTCCGGCGGGCGGAGGCGGGCTTGCCGAGCCGACGCTCGCTGCGAAGCGGGTGCGCGAAGGCTGGAGCGGGCTACGGGGATCGAACCCGTGTCCGAGGCTTGGGAAGCCTCTGTACTACCATTGTACTAAGCCCGCAAATCGAGCTGACGCTGCCAGTTGGCGAGTTCGTGACTTCGTGATTTGGCGATTGTAAGTCACCAAGTCACCAACTCGCCAATTCTATATCAGCTTCTGATGAGCGCGATCACCTCGTCCCGGCGTTGCGCCATCTGCTCCCGCGTCGTCGCCTCGAGGTTGAGGCGCAGCAGCGGCTCGGTGTTGGACGGGCGCACGTTGAAGTGCCAGTCCGGGTATTCCACGGAGAGGCCGTCGAGCGTGTACTGGTGCCCGTCGGCATACCGCGCGGCGATCGCGTCCAGCGTGGCGGGCACCAGGTCCATGCTCGCGAGCGTCGTGTTGATCTCGCCCGAGATGAAATAGCGCTGCGACAGCGGCTGCAGCAGCTCGTGCAGGCTCTGGCCCTTCTTCGACATCAGCTCCAGCATCAGCAGCGCCGGGATGAAACCGTTGTCCGCGTAGAAGTTGTCGCGGAAATAGTAGTGGCCGGTGACCTCGCCGCCGAAGATCGCGTTCGTCTCGCGCATGCGCTGCTTGATGAACGCGTGGCCGACGCGGTTCATCAGCGCGGTCCCCCCGTACTTCGCGACGACATCCTTGACGGCGTAGCTCGCGCGCAGGTCGTAGATCACCGTTGAGCCCGGGTGCCTGAGCAGGAACGCTTCGGCGAGCAGCGCCGTCACGAAATCGCCCGAGACGAACTCGCCCCGACCCGTGATGAAGAAGCAGCGGTCGGCGTCGCCGTCCCACGCGATGCCGATGTCGGCCTTCTCGGCGACGACCCGCTCGACGATGTCGCGCCGGTTCTCCTCGATGAGCGGGTTGGCCTCGTGGTTCGGAAAGCGGCCGTCCACCTCGAAGCACAGACGCGTGGTCTTGCAGGGCAGCCGGTCGAACAGCTTCGGCGCAACCAGGCCGCCCATCCCGCTGCCCGCGTCGAGCACGACGTTGAACGGGCGGATGATCGATGGGTCGATGAACGACAGCACGTGCTCGACGTACGGCTCCAGCGTGTTCTTCGTCGTCACCTGGCCACGGCGCGCGGCCGGCGGCGGGAGCCGGTCCTTCGCGATCATGTCGCGGATGTCCGAGATGCCCGCCTCGCCGCTGAGCGGGAGGGCCTCCCGCCGGACCATCTTCATGCCGTTGTACTGCTTCGGGTTGTGCGACGCGGTCACCTGCACGCCGCCCTGGAGGCCGTCGCGCGCGACGGCGAAGTACAGCATGTCGGTCGCCATCATCCCGTAGTCGACGACGTCGGCGCCCTGCGACGTCGCACCGTCGATGAACGCGGCCGCAAGGGCCGGCGACGACAGCCGCATGTCGCGGCCGACGGCGATCCGCTGCGCCTCGAGATACGCGACGAACGCTGCGCCGATCGCCCGGGCCGCGTCCTCGTGGACCTCGCCGGGATACACGCCGCGCACGTCGTACGCCTTGAAGATGTCAGGGTTCAAGAACATGTCGCTCTCAGCTCTCAGCTTTCAGCTCTCAGCTGCCTAGAGTCGGCTGTAATCGGTGACCACGGACTTGTCGCCGAGGACGACGCCGTTCTCGACCAGCGCGCTGCGGCCGATGTGGCAGTGCCGGCCGAGAATCGAGCTCCGCACGATGGCGTGCTGGCTGATGCGCGTGTTGGCCCAGACGATGGCGTGATCGAGGACGGCGTGCTCCTCGACATGACACTGCCGGCCGACGACGCTGTAGGCGCCGATGCGTGCGCCGGCCTTGATCACGGCGCCCTCATCGATGAAGCACGGACCTTCGATGATCGCGCCGTCCTCGATCTTCGCGTCCGGCGACACCCAGGCGGCGCCCGGCGTGGCCGAAAACGGCGGGGCGCCCTCGCCCCGGTGCCCGACGTATCGGGCGTCCATGATGTCGCGGTGCACCTGCATGTACTTGTCGGGCGTGCCGATGTCGATCCAGTACCCGCGGTCGACGTACGCGAGGAAGGTCTCGCCCCGCTCGATCAGCGACGGGAAGAAGCGCCGCTCGATCGACCACGGCGTGTCCTTCGGGATGCGATCGAAGGTATCGGCCTCGAGCACGTAGATGCCCGCATTGATCGTGTCGCACGTGATCTCGTCAGGGTTGGGCTTCTCGAGAAACCGGCGGATGTTCCCCCGGTCGTCGGTTTCCACCAGGCCGTAGGCCGTGGGATTCTCCACCGGCGTCAGGACGATGGTCGCCTTCGCCTTGCGCTCGCGGTGCAGCGCGAGCACGGCCGCGAGGTCCACCTCGGTCAGGACGTCCCCGTTGAACACGACGACCGACTCGTGCAGCGACTCGCCCGCATAGCGGACGGCGCCCGCCGTGCCGAGCGGCGCCGGCTCGACGACGTAGCGGATGCCGAGGCCGGTGTCGCCGCCGTCGCCGAAGATTTCCTCGATCCGCCTCGGCTGGTAGTTCAGGCTGAGGATGACTTCGTCGATCTCGGGCACCTGCTTGAGCAGGTCGAGCTGGTAGTGGAGGAACGGCCGATCGAAGATGGGCACGATCGGCTTGGGCGTGTGGATGGTGAGCGGGCGCAACCGCGTGCCTTTGCCCCCCGCGAGCAGGATCGCCTTCATGGAACCCCCGATGTTATCATGTGACCGCCGGCCCCCATGAACCTGCCGAACTCGCTCACCGTCACGCGCATCTTCCTCGTGCCGTTGCTCGTCGTGGTCCTCCTCACGACGTTCGAGGGTCATCAGATTTTCGGCGTGCCGAAGGAATTCGTCGGCGCCGCGATCTTCGCGCTGGCGTCGCTCACCGACTGGGCCGACGGCTACCTCGCCCGGCGGCGCAAGCAGATCACGCCGCTCGGCCAGGTCATCGATCCCCTCGCCGACAAGCTGCTCACCTCAGCCGCGCTCATCTCCCTCGTGCAGATGGATCTCGCGCAGTCGTGGATGGTCGCCGTGATCATCGGCCGCGAATTCGCCGTCACGACCTTGCGCAGTCTGGCGTACGCGCGCGGCGTGGCGATGCCCGCGTCGCCGCTCGGCAAGATCAAGATGGTGGCGCAGGTGGTGGCGATTCTGGCCCTGATTCTGGCGCGCGGCCGGATGCGCGGGCTCTATCTGATTGGGCAGGCCGCGCTGTGGGTAGTCGTGGCGACCGCGCTCGTGTCGGCCGCCGACTACTTCCGCCGCTTCAACGACATCCTCAGCCCGCGCGTCGCCGAGTTCGGCGTGCCGCGCGGCCAGCACACGAACCGGAAGGCCGGGTAGCGTTCAACGTCGTAACGCCACGTAGTCGCCGGCGATGACGGCGTCGCGCGCGCGCGTGATCCGCACCAGCGCCATCGTCTGTCCCGTCGAGACGATCACCGCCTCGCCGATGCTGGCGAGCGGCATCCCGGGGACGCCGATGTCGCGATACACCGAGAAACGTGCGCCCGCAGCCACGCCCTGCTCGGCGCCGCGATCGATCAGCGCGAAGTCGCCCGCCCCGGCCGTCTCGCGCTGCTCGTTGCCGACGAGGATGCGCCCGAGGGAAGTGAAGTCGGGCTCGCCCGGCGCTTCGTCCCGGTCGGCGCCCTCCGGCACGACCGGTGCGACGAACGGCTCGAGGTAGTCCATCTGGAGGATCGGGCCGCAGACGTGGTCCACGACGGCGATCGCGGTGGACTCGTTGACCGCCACCACGCTGATCCAGCCGGCAGTCCGGGCGCCGTTCGCGAAATGGTCGTCGCGCCTGCCGAAGTGGTTCGTCCGGCGGATGAAGAACCGCTGACCGAGCTGCACACCGGCTTTCGTCCCGCCGTCGACGACGAGGAGGTCGCGCGGACCGAACAGCGCCCGCGGCATGGAATCCTGAGCGCCGATGACGTGAAGCGCATTCGCCGGCGGGCCGGTGAACGACGGCGGCAGCGAACAGGCGACGGCGGTTTCCATTGCGGCGAGCGGTGGTGCGTTGGTTTGCGCGCCAGCCGTCGTGGCCAGCGCGAGCGTGAGGAGCGGGAGGGCGATGACGAAGCGGACGCGCCGCATGCTAGCCTCCTGACGGTTTGACCTGTTCCGCCAGCGCCTTGAGCTCGGCAATCTTCTTTTGCGCCAACGGCAGATATTCGCTCTGCTCGAATTCCTGCACCAGCTTCTCGAGATAGGGGAGCGCTTCGGCCTCCCGCTTCACTTTGGCGAGAGAGTCCGCGAGGTAGAAGTACACCGCGTCCCGTCCGGTATAGGCGGGGTCTTCCTTGAGCAGCGACTTGAAGCGATCGATGGCGCCGGGATACCACTTCTGCTGACGGTAGTAGAAGTAGCCCACCTGGTAGTCCGCCTCGCTCAGGCGATCGCGCGCCTCGCGCAGTTTGGTCCGGACCTCCGGCATCAGGCTGCTGTTCGGATAGCGTGCGACGAAGGTTTCAAGTTCCCTGATCGCCTCGCGCGTTTCGGTCTGGTCGCGCTGTGCCGCGCGCATCTGCCGGAAATGCGCCATCCCGAGCTTGTACTGTGCGTAGTCGGCGCGGTGGTTCGTCGGGTAGAAGGAGAGGAACTCGCGGTACTCGTTGATCGCCAGGACGAGTGCCTCCGAGGTGGCTTCGCCGAGGTACGTATCTCCGATGCCGAGCTTGGCGTCCGGTCGATACGGGCTCTGCGTGTAGGTTTCGGTGACCTGCTTGAGGAACTCGCGCGCCGTCAGCCACTTCTTCGCGTTCAGCGCTTCGGTCCCCTTGTCGAAGAGAAACTTGTCGGGCTCGGTGGCGCCCGCGGGCACGAGCCCGCGAGCGTGCGAGGCACACCCCACGGCCAGGGCGAGCGTCCCCGCCAGCAGGAGCACCCACGCGCGGTGAGCGAAACGGTCGATGTTCACAGGATGTCCACGTTCACAGTATGCCCACCAGCCACTGATGTTCGGCCGCGAGGCCCTGCTCGAGCCCGACGGTCGGGGAGAAGCCCAGGTCCATCCGCGCGAGCCACGTGTCGGCGTAGGTATGCCGCATGTCGCCCTTCTGCGCGGGATCGACGGTGACGCGCGGGCGGCGGCCCGCCACGCGTCCGATGAGCTCGAGCACCTCGTTCACCGAGACGCGCGAGCCGCCTCCGATATTGTACACGCGGCCCGGAATCCCCCGCGTCGCGGCGGCGATGGTGGCGCTGACCGCGTCGGTCACGAACGTGAAGTCGCGCGTCTGCTCCCCGTCGCCGTAGACGGTGATCGGCTCGCCGAGGATCGTCGCCCGCAGGAACTTGTGGAAGCCCATGTCGGGCCGCTGCCGGGGTCCGTACACCGTGAAGTAGCGCAGCGAGACGGTGGGCACGCCGTGGTTGGCGAAATAGAGGTAGCAGAGCTGCTCGGCCGCGAGCTTCGAGACGCCGTAGGGCGAGACCGGCTGCGGCAGCGCGTCCTCGCGCATGGGCATCGGCACGTGATCCCCGTAGACCGACGAGCTCGACGCGTAGACCACGCGCTCCAGGGTGCACTTCGCGCAGGCTTCGAGCAACATCTGCGTCGCCTCGATGTTGTTCACGGTATAGATGGCGAAGTCGCGTCCCCAGCTCTTGCGCACGCCCGCCTGGGCGGCGAGGTGAAACACGTGCGTGCGGTCGGCCAGCAGCGTGGCGAGATCGGCATCCTGAATCCGCGACTCGACGAAGCGGAACCGGGCGTGCCCGGTCAGGCTGCTGAGATTGCGCTCCTTGATCGGTCGCGGATAGTAGTCGGTGAAGCAGTCGATGCCGACCACGTCCGCGCCGTCGGCGAGCAGGCACCCGGCCAGCGTCGATCCGATGAAGCCGGCCGCCCCGGTGACCAGCGCTCTCATGACAGCACGGCCCGAACGCGTTCGGGCAGACGGCACGGGCGGCCCGCCCGGTCGAGCGTCGCATGCACCGTCGTCCCCGTCGCGAGGGTCGCTTCGTCCGCCGACCGGACGATTTCGTAGGCGAACTGCACCCGGACCGGCGAGAGCATGGCGCCCGTCGTTCTCACTTCGAGCTCGTCGTCGTATTTCGCCGGTTCACGGTACGTGCAGTGCGCTTCGATGACCGGCAGCGCGTAGCCGTCCGTTTCCATGTCGCGATAACTCCATCCGGCGTGGCGCAGCAGGTCGGTGCGGCCGACCTCGAACCACACGAAGTAGTTGGCGTAATAGACCACCCCCATCTTGTCGGTCTCGGCGTAGCGCACGCGGACCCTGGACGTGGCGCGGGGAGCGCTCACCGTGCGGCCGGCGACGTGACGGCGGCGAGGGCGGCCGCCTTGAGCTCGCGCGTCGCGCGCTCGGGATCCGGGCTGTGGAACACGGCCGAGCCCACGACGATGATGCGGGCGCCGGCGGCCACGACCCGTGCGACGTTGTGCGGGTCGACGCCGCCGTCGACCTCGACCGGCGCGCGGTTGCCCATGCCGTCGAGCAGGGCGCGCACCTCCCGGATCTTGGACTCGCTGCGCGGGATGAACGTCTGGCCGCCGAACCCGGGGTTGACCGACATGACGAGCACGAAATCCACGTCGCCCGCGATGTCCTGGATGGCGACGACCGGCGTGGCCGGGTTGAGCACGACGCCCGCCTTCGCGCCGAGCGCCTTGATCGCGTGCACCGTGCGGTGCAGATGCCGCACCGCCTCGACGTGGACCGAGATCATCGCGGCGCCCGCCTCGGCAAACGCGTCGATGTAGCGATCCGGCTCCTCGATCATCAGGTGCACGTCGAGCGGCACCGTGGCGACGCGGCGCAGCGATTTCACGACCAGCGGACCGATCGTGATGTTCGGCACGAAGTGGCCGTCCATCACATCGACGTGAATGAGATCCGCGCCGCCGCGCTCGGCGGCGGCGATCGCCTCGCCAAGCGACGCGAAGTCCGCCGACAGGATCGATGGGGCGATGAGCACGCTCACCGGCTGACCTCGAGAGAAATGGGCTCGCCCGGGCCGACCTGGAAGCCGCCCTGGGGACTCTGGCGGATGACGATGCCCGCCGCGACGCCGGGATAGGGATTGGATCCGACCACCGCCACGCGGAAGCCGTGGCCCCGCAGGATCTCGGCGGCACGGTCGCCGTTGACCCCGATGAGATCCGGCATCACGTAGCTGGCGCCGCGCTCGCCGCGATTGACGAGCAGCGCGACCTTGCCCGCCGCACCCCTGGCCGGAGGCGTCTGGGCGACGACGATGTCGGGAGCGAAGACCTGCGACCGAATTTCGGAGAGCCCCGCCAGCGTCAGGCCATCCTGCGCCAGGCGCAGTTGCGCGGTGCGCTCGCTTTCGCCGACCAGCCGCGGGACGATGGACGATCGGGGTCCCGCGCTGAGCCAGATCCTGAGGCTGCGCTGCCGCCGGGCGATCGATCCCGCCGCGGGCTCCTGGGCGAGCACGCGGCCCGCACCGATCTTCGGATCCGGGCGCCGGCCCTCGTCCACTTTGAGCGCCAGCCCGAGGTCGCTCGCGATGGCGCTGGCTTCGTTGGCCGTGCGATTGGTCAAATCGGGTACCTGGACTTCCCGCGCGCGCAGCGCGACCCGCATCGACGCGGCCGCGAACAGCACGTAGGTCGCGACGAGAGCGCCCACGAGCACGATCAGTTTGCCCGCGCCCAGGACACGGGTACTAAAAGCCATGAAGGGCCTGATCGTACTACAGCTCACGGCGGACCTGAAGGTCCGCACTACAACAGTCGTAGCGCAGGCCTTCAGGCCTGCCGTCGCCACAACAGTCGTAGCGCAGGCCTTCAGGCCTGCCGTCGCCACAACAGTCGCAGTGCAGGCCTTCAGGCCTGCCGTCGTCGTTCGAATACGGCGCCGAAGAACGCGTCGAGGCCGTGGAGGTGCGGCTGCGTACGCAGGTGTCCGCGCGCGTCGATCACGGCGTCGGGGATCTGGGGGGCGGACGTGCGCGCGTCGACGCCCACGAAGGCCGGCGTGGTCGCGAGAAACGCATCCGCGATCGCTTCGTTTTCATCGGGCTCGCTGGAGCAGGTCGCATAGATCAGGCGGCCACCGGGCGCCACCGCGTCCGCCGCATGCTGGAGCATCGTGAGCTCCGCTGCCGCGAGCGCCGGCAGATCGCCTTCTCGTCGCCGCCAGCGAATGTCCGGATCGCGACGCAGCGTCCCGAGGCCGGAGCAGGGCGCGTCCACGAACACGCAATCGAACGGCGACGAGAAGGGCAGCGGCTCGAGCAGATCCGCCTGGACCAGGCGCACGTTGGGCGCCCCGCTGCTGGCGACGGTCCGTCGCAGCAGTTCGACGCGCCGGTCACGCACGTCGCACGCGACGAGCAGCCCCCGGCCTCCCATCGCCGCGGCGATCGCCGTCGTCTTGCCGCCGGGCGAGGCGCAGGTGTCGAGCACGCGGGGCCCGGGCGAGAGCCCCGCCAGCAAGGCGACCAGCTGCGAGGCTTCGTCCTGGACGACGAACCAGCCGGCATCGCCGCCCGGCCCGCGCAGTGGATACCCCGCCTCGACGACGAGGCCGTCGGGCGCGAACGTGGTCGGGCGCACCTGGACCGCATCGCCGGCAAGCCGCTCGGCGAGCTGCTCGCGCGTGAGCCGGAGCCGGTTGGCGCGGAGCGTGACGGGAGCCGGCGTGTTGTTGAAGCGCAGCCAGGCTTCGGTGGCGTCGAAACCGAGCCGGTCCAACCAGCGCGCCGCCAGCCACCGCGGGTGCGAGAGCGTGATGCTGAAATAGTCGAGCGCCGCCAGGCGATCCGCCGGGTCGTCGGGCCGCGGAGGCAGCGGCAGCGAGCGTCTGCTGCGCGAAACCGTCCGCAGCACGGCATTGACGAAACCGGACGCACTCCGCTTGCCGGCCCGTCCCGCCAGGTTCACCGCATCGTCCACCACGGCCGACGCCGGTACTCGCGTGAGATGGAGCAGCTGGTACGTGCTGAGGCGGAGAATCTCGACGACTTCGGGATCGAGTCGATCGATCGCCCGCTTCGAAAAGGTGACGATCAGATGATCCAGCGCGGCGCGCCAGCGTTGCACGCCGGTCGCGATTTCGGCGGCCAGGGCGCGGTCGCGGTCGTCGCGCAGTCCGGCGCGGGATGAGGCGATCGCCGCGGGCAGGTCGGCGCGGCCCTCCGAGACCGCGGTGAGAATGTCGTACGCCGCGATCCGCGCGGGCGCAATCATGGCGCGGCTGTGACGCGATCCCCCGGCGTCATCGGATGACCCGCCAGGAACTCGCGCGTGGCCATCGGACGTCTGCCTTCCGTCTGAATGCGGGTCAAGACCAGTCGGAGGTCGCCGGTCGCGACGGCGAGGCGATCGCCGCTGGCCTCGAGGACCGTGCCCGGCTCCGCATCCGCCGGCTCGTCGCTCACGGCCGAGCGGATCAGAATCAGCCGGCTGCCCTGACAAAACGTGAAGGCATGCGGCCACGGATGCAGTCCGCGTATCAGGTTGTGCACGCGCACGGCCGGCCAGCTCCAGTCCACGACGCCGTCGGCCTTCGTCAGCCGATGCGCGTAGGTCGCCGCGGCCTCGTCTTGCGGCGATTCAACAGCGCGCCCGGCCGCCACGTCGTCGGTCGTCGATACGAGCAGATCCGCGCCGATTCGCGCCAGATCCGCTTCAACCTCGGCGCTCGTCTCGTCGGGATCAATGGACCGGCGAGCGGAGGCGAGTATCGGTCCGGCGTCGAGCGCCTGCACCACGCGCATGATCGTGATTCCGGTCTCGCGTTCGCCCGCGATGATTGCCCGGTGAACGGGCGCGGCCCCCCGATAGCGCGGCAGCAGCGACGCGTGTACGTTGATCATCCCGAGCCGCGGAGCGGCGATCACCGCGTTCGTGAGAATCTTTCCGTACGCGGCGACGACGCCGAGGTCCGCGTGCAGGGCGCCGAGCGCGTCGAGAAACGCCGGATCTTTCATCCGCTCGGGCTGGAGAACCGGAAGAAGGGCGGCGACGGCGCGCGCCTTGACCGGCGCATCCGACAGTCTCTGGCCGCGTCCGCGCGGGCGGTCGGGCTGCGTGACGACGCCGACGACCCTGTGGCGGGAGTGGAGCAGCCCGTCCAGCGTCGGCACCGCGAACGCCGGCGTGCCGAAAAACACGATCCGGAGGCCGCCGCTCCCTACCATTTGCCCGCGCGCGTGAGCTTGCGGATGCGGCGAACGATGAGATCGCGCTTGATGCCGCGCAGGCGGTCCACGAAGAGCGTCCCGTCCAGATGATCCATTTCGTGCTGGAACGCCCGCGCGAGCAAACCGTTGCCTTCGACTTGCTGCTCGGTCCCGTGCCGGTCGAGGCCTTTCACCACGGCCCGCGTCGGGCGGAGGACCGTTGCGTTGAACCCGGGCACGCTGAGACAGCCTTCCTCCTCGAGCTGCACGCCGTCGCGCTCGACGAACTCGGGGTTGATCATCACGATCAGGCCCGAGGGATCGCGGCCGGCCGACACGTCGACGACGAACATGCGCAGGGGCACGCCGACCTGCGTGGCTGCGAGCCCGACGCCCGGCGCGGCGTACATCGTCTCGATCATGTCGTCGACGAGACGGTCGATGTCCGGCGTGATGGCGTCGATGACCCGCGCGCGCTCGTGGAGCACCGTGTCGCCGTACTTGAGAATCGGTCGAATCATGTGGCCATCGGACGACGACGACGATCAACGCAGAAACCGCTGAACACGCAGAGCAAATCCTTCAGTCTGGGAAACCGTTCACGACGCGCCTGATGCCATCTTGCACCAGCCATTTGACGTTGAAGTTGATAAGCAATCCTACTTTACATTTTGAGAAGCGCAGGTGGGAGAGCAGTTGCGCGGCATGGACACGCTCGAATCGCTCCACGGATTTCACCTCGACGACAGCCACACCCTCTACGAAGAGGTCGAGCCGGTAGCCGCAGTCCAGTGTCTGCCCCCGATATACAACCGGCAGAGGCTTCTGCCGTTCGACGGACAGGCCGCGGGTGATGAGCTCGTAGGCCAGGCAGGCTTCGTAGGCGGATTCAAGCATTCCAGGACCGAGCTCGCGGTGGACGGCGATCGCCGCGCTGATGATCTGCTCGGTCAGCGCGTTCAGCTGATCCTTCTCAAGCATGTGCCGCGCTAACTAATGCAATTGTCGGGGCAGTCGCGGCGAGGCTAGATCACAGGCATTTGCCCGCATCGACGGGGCAAGCATTGAGATTATTTCACTCTGCGGGTTCAGCGAGCTCTGCGTTTTTCGTCGTGTCAGTGCCGCTCGAAACGGGCTGCTGTTCGGGTGCGGAAGGCCTGCCAGTTCGCCACGAGCTCGTCGATCGAGTCGCCGCCGAACTTCTCGAGGAGGGCATCCGCCAGGACGAACGCCACCATCGCCTCGCCGACCACGGCGGCGGCAGGGACCGCGCAGACGTCGCTGCGTTCGACGGTCGCGGGGCTCTCGGTCATCGTCGTCAGGTCGACCGAGCGCAGCGGCTTCATGAGCGTGGAGATCGGTTTCATGTAGGCGGTGATCCGCAGATCCTCGCCGTTGGTGACGCCGCCTTCGAGGCCGCCGGCGTTGTTGGTCGGCCGCGTGATAGGGAACAGCGCATCCTGATCCGGGCCGGCCGGCAGGATCTCGTCGTGCACGCGCGACCCTGGAAGCTCGGCCACGGCGGGTCCGCGTCCGATGCCAACCGCCTTGATCGCCGGAATCGACATGAGCGCCTGTGCCAGGCGACCGTCGAGCTTGCGGTCCCACTGCGCGTAGCTGCCGAGCCCCGGCGGCACGGCGTGCGCGATCACCTCGAAGCTGCCGCCCATCGTGTCGCCAGCCTCCCGGGCGC